>OFRA01000189.1_pt1 | contig 15842 bp, 16 predicted proteins | sample 1543001 | NCBI WGS metagenome assembly OFRA01 (sample SAMN07774221, study PRJEB24372) | wastewater metagenome | isolation source: Lake Maggiore Verbania | place: Italy: Verbania | collected 2015-12 | reverse complement strand
CTGTAAATTAGGGTGCCATTTGGCACCTTTTTAGGATGAAAACCGCAAGCGATGTTTTTTAATTGATTAAAAAAATATTGAAATATTTCATTGCCAGTTCCATAAGTAATTTGAGAAAAGTTTTTAAGGGATATTTCACAGATATAATTAATTCATACCTAAGCAATTGCTTAAAACTTGGAGTTGAAGATATGAAAAGCGTACTTGATTTTTTTACAAACCGTTCTAAAACATTAAACATTATTGTTTAACTTTACAGCATAAATGTTAAACAAAACTATTTATTATGTCAACTTTAGAATTTAATGATGCCTTAATTGGAATTGAGAACAACCTAAAATCATTTGCTTTAAGTTTTACGCGCAATAAAGAAGATGCTTCAGATTTGACCCAAGAAACGATGTTAAAAGCAATTGTTTATCGTAATTATTACACGCCCCAAACAAATTTTAAAGCATGGGTTTTTACCATCATGCGGAATCTTTTTATTAATCAATACCGTAGAAAGTCAAAATCAAAAACAATTTTTGATAACTCGAAAGATTTATTTTTAATTTCAAATTCTTCAGGACATGAAGAAACTGCTTTAGAAATTATTTCTGAAAAAGAAATTCAAAGTAAAATTCGTACCTTAGGCGATGAATATAAAGCTCCATTTGAAATGCATTTTCAAGGTTTTAAATACAAAGAAATTGCTGATGAGCTGAATATTCCAATTGGCACAGTAAAAAGCAGAATTTTCATTGCACGCAAAAAATTAAGCGATTTACTTCCAGATTACTCGTTTTCTGAAAATTAAATGGCAAAAAAAATAACTTTTCTTGGTGCTGGTATTTCTAGTTTATCTAGCGCGTGTTTTTTAGCGAAAGAAGGTTATGATGTAACTATCCTTGAAAAGAATGCAACTATCGGCGGAAGGGGAAGACAGTTTTCTGAAAATGGTTTTTCTTTTGATATGGGTCCAAGTTGGTATTGGATGCCCGATGTTTTTGAACGATTTTATCAGCAATTTAACCACACCTCATCAGATTTTTACGAGTTAACACGATTAGATCCTTCTTACAGAGTTTATTGGTCTGATCAAAGCTATACAGATGTTCCAGCCAACATGAAAGAAATTGAAAATTGGTTTGAATCTTTAGAACCTGGAAGCTCTAAAAAACTTCAGCTATTTTTAAAAGATGCTAAGTACAAATATGAAGTTGGCATGCAGGACTTAGTTCACAAGCCAAGTTTGAGCATCTTTGAGTTTGCAGACAAAAGAATTTTAAAGGGTTTAATGAACATGCATTTGTTTTCTTCCTTTTCAAAATATATTCGAAAATATTTTAAGCATCCAAAAATCCTCTCACTACTTGAATTCCCTGTTCTTTTTTTAGGTGCTATGCCCAACGAAACACCTGCGCTTTATTCTTTGATGAATTATGCTGATATTTCACTTGGAACTTGGTACCCAAAAGGAGGCATGTACAAATTCGTAGAAGCTTTCGAAAAAATAGCAAAAGAACAAGGCGTTAAAATTCGAACAAATGCTGAAGTCACAGGTTTTGTAATTGAAAATGATAAAATTATTGCTGCAAAAGTTGGGGAGGAAATTGTTGAAGGAGATATCTTTGTTTCCGGAGCTGATTACCAACATACAGATGAAAAATTATTAAAAGAAAATGCAAACTATTCTGATAAATATTGGGACAAAAGAACCATGGCACCTTCGTGTTTATTGTTTTATGTTGGAATTAATAAAAGAGTGACAAATCTTCAACATCACAACTTATTTTTTGATGAATCACTTGATTTTCATGGCAAAGAAATTTATAAGGATCCAAAATGGCCAACAGCTCCCTTATTTTATCTTTGTGTACCCTCTCTTTCAGATGCTACAGTTGCTCCAGAAAATTGCGAAAATATGTTTTTTCTAATTCCAATTGCGCCAAATCTTGAAGACACAGAAGAAATTAGAGAGAAGTATTTTACTATTTTACTTGAACGTTTACAAAAATTAACAGGAAATACAATTAAAGAAAATATTGTTTACAAAAAAAGTTATTGTATTTCTGACTTTAAAAAAGATTACAATGCATTTAAGGGAAATGCTTACGGCTTAGCAAACACATTAATGCAAACCGCTATATTGAAGCCGAGATTAAAAAGTAAAAAACTTTCAAATTTTTATTATACTGGTCAATTAACAGTTCCTGGTCCGGGCGTGCCTCCTTCAATCATTTCCGGTGAAGTTGTAGCGAAAGAAATTATCAAAACACATAGCTTAAACTAAGTTTATGAAACAGTTATTCGACGATCTTAGTCAACAAATTAGTGAGATAACAACAAAAAAATACAGCACATCCTTTTCTTTAGGTATAAAATGTCTTCACTCAGATTTACATAAACCAATTTATTCAATTTATGGTTTTGTTCGATTTGCCGATGAAATTGTAGATTCCTTTGAGGGTTTTGATAAAGCAGAACTTTTAAAAGATTTTAAGATTCAAACATATAAAGCCATTGAAAGTAAAATTTCCTTGAATCCAATTTTAAATAGTTTTCAGTGGGTTGTAAATAAATACGACGTTCCGCATGAATTAATTGAAACTTTTTTAAATTCCATGGAAATGGATCTTGAAGAGAAAACCTATGACACAGAAAATTATGAAAAATACATACTTGGCTCTGCAGAGGTTGTAGGACTAATGTGTTTAAAAGTATTTGTTGAAGGGGATGATGCTGAATACCAAAGACTAAAACCAAGTGCAATGAAGCTGGGCTCAGCCTTTCAAAAAATTAATTTTTTACGGGATTTGAATGCTGATTTTAAAGATTTAGGGCGTAGTTATTTTCCAGGAATAGACATGAAAGACTTTAATTCAGACATTAAAAAGCAAATCGAAGAAGACATAGAAAAAGATTTTATAGCTGGATATAAAGGAATTTTAGAATTACCTCGAAAAGCAAAATTTGGTGTTTATATGGCCTACAAATATTATTTCAAATTATTCAAGAAAATAAAATCTACTGAACCAAATGTTATTCTCAATGAGCGCGTTCGACTGCCTAATTACAGAAAAGCACGCATCCTTCTAACTTCAATTATTCGTCTTAATCTCAACCGACTCTAATGAATCCAGATTATGTTGTTCTTGTTGATGAATCAGATAACGAAGTTGGTGTCATGGAGAAATTTGAGGCGCATGAACAAGGCAAACTTCATCGTGCCTTTTCTGTATTTATATTTAATGATAAACACGAATTATTATTACAACGTCGGGCTTTGGGGAAATACCACTCAGAAGGATTATGGTCAAATACCTGCTGTAGCCATCCAATGCAAGGTGAGGAAATAATTGTAGCAGCTAAAAGAAGGCTCAAAGAAGAAATGGGAATGACCTGTGATTTAAAACACACTTTTAAATTTATTTATCATGCTGAACTCGATAATAACTTAAAAGAACATGAAATCGACCACATTTTAATTGGGTTTTCTAATGAGACACCACATCCAAATCTTGAAGAAGTGATTGCTTTTAAATGGTTATCGCTTGAGTTTCTTAAAAAAGATATTGCAATAAACCAAAGTGCTTATTCTGCTTGGTTGAAATTATTAATTAGAAATCATTACTCACAAATTTTAAATGATTTAAAACCATGAGGGTTTGTCGAAGAGCAACATTTAATGCTGCGCACCGCTTGTTTCGTAAAGATTGGTCTGACGAAAAAAACAATGCTGTGTTTGGAAAATGTAATAACCCTAATTTTCACGGCCACAATTATGTTCTCGAAGTATGGATTGAGGGAGCTATTGATACAGAAACTGGTTATGTAATAGATTTAAAAATTGTGAAAGACCTAATTAAAAATGAAATTACAGATCGTTTTGATCACAAAAACCTAAATTTAGACTGCAAAGAATTTTTAAATTTAAATCCAACAGCTGAAAATATTGCAGTTGTCTGTTGGAATTTACTTCGTTCAGAATTAGATAAGAAATATGAATTAAGTATCAAACTTTGGGAAACCGAAAATAACCTCGTAGAATATAACGGCCAATAAATCACTTAAATCAAGAAAAATGACTGCTCTTTTTTGGCACAGACGAGATTTACGTATTGATGATAATAAAGGTCTTTTTGATGCTTTAAAGCAAAATGAAATTGTCCATCCAATTTTTATTTTTGATAAATCCATCTTAGATAAATTACCAAACAATGACCAGCGCATTTTATTTATACACCAGGAAATTGAAAGTCTAAAAAAAAACTATCAAAATCTTGGGTCAGATTTATGGGTTTACTATGGTGAACCTTCAGAAATCATTCCGAAAATAGCACAAGAATTAAACTGTTCATCAGTCTATTTTAATAATGATTACGAGCCTTATGCTCTACAACGAGACCAAGAAATTCAAGTATCATTGAATAAAATAAAAATTGAATTCATAGGAAAAAAAGACCATGTTATCTTTGAAAAAAATGAGGTCTTAAAAGATGATGGAAAACCTTATACAATCTTTACTCCTTATTCAAGAAAATGGAAGGCAAATTTAAAAGAAGAGGACCTAAGAGAATATTCCATAGAAAAATATAGTGGAAATTTAGTCCAAAAACAACAAGGAGAAGCCTTAATTACTCTTGAAGAGATGGGTTTTGAATCAAAAGTTTTGCATGATTTTCCAGATAGAATTGCCAAGAACGAAATTTTAAAAAATTATCACCTTTCTCGCAACTTTCCTGCTGTGAAAGGAACTAGCAAGTTAAGTCTTCATCTAAGATTTGGAACGATTAGCATTCGAAAGTTGGCATTAATAGCTCGCGAACAAAACGAAACATACCTCAACGAATTAATATGGCGTGACTTTTATCAAATGATTATTTTTCATTTTCCAAAAAGTGCTGAAAATTCATTTAAAGCGCAATACGACAAAATTATTTGGGAAAAAAACGAAGTCCATTTTGATTCTTGGTGTACTGGAAAAACAGGTTATCCTATAGTTGATGCTGGAATGCGAGAATTAAATGCAACAGGTTTTATGCACAACAGAGTTAGAATGGTTGTAGCGAGCTTTCTCACAAAACATTTGTTGTTAGATTGGCGCTTAGGGGCCGCCTACTTTGCTGAGAAACTATTGGATTTTGAACTTGCAAGTAATACTGGAGGATGGCAATGGGCAGCAGGTTGTGGTTGTGATGCCGCTCCCTATTTTCGTGTATTCAATCCGCAAGCGCAGCAGGAAAAATTTGATAAATCATTCGAATACATTAAAAAATGGGTTCCAGAATACGGAACAAGTTCTTATCCTGAGCCAATTATTGAACATAAATTTGCAAGAGAGCGAATTTTACAACGATTTAAATCTGCATTAAACGAAACCAATGCTTAAAATAGATGATGCATGTCCAATTTTTGAGTTGCCAAATCAATTTGGAGAGACTATAAAAATTAGTGAATTGTTAGGTAAAAAAATACTTGTCATTTTCTTTTACCCAAAAGATTATACTTCAGGTTGTACACTAGAAGCTTGTGCTTTTAGAGATAATTATGCTGAATTTCAAGGTTTAAATTGTGAGATTATTGGTATTTCGTCGGATAATGAAGACCGTCACTTAGCATTCTCAACAAAATATCTCTTAAACTACACCCTACTCGCTGATTCAAATAAAAAAGCACGAAAAGCATTTGAAGTTCCAACAAATTTATTTGGTCTAATTCCCGGAAGAGTTACATACGTAATTGGCTTGGATCAAAAAATTAAAGCAATTTATAATTCACAAACAAATCCCTTTGGTCACATTCAAAAAGCTTTGGAAATAGTTAAGGTTCTGAATTCAGACTCATAAAATAATTTATTGGTTATTTTAAGCTTCTTTTTGCCTGCCTCTGACACAAAATGTGTAACTTCACGAAAATTTATTTAGTAATGGACTCAGATTTAGAAAAAGTAAGTTACGCAGTTGGAATGAGTATTGGAGAAAGTTTAAAAGCCCAAAACTTAGAAGATATTGATACGAAAAAGCTTTCATTAGCGATGGATACTATTTTCAAAAATCAAGACCCACTCTTTACACCTGAAGAAGCGAACGGTATTATTCAAGCTTATCTTGACACAAAAAAATATGCAGCTTATGGGAATCTAAAACTTGAGGGTGAAAAGTTTTTAGAAAATAATAAATCAAATAAAGACATTCAAACCACAGAATCTGGATTGCAATATGAAATAATAAAAAGTGGAAATGGCAAGAAACCTTCAAAAACAGATACAGTAAGTGTGCATTATCATGGAACCCTTATAGATGGAACTGTTTTTGATAGTTCAGTAGAAAGAGGAACACCTGCTAGCTTTGGAGTTCATCAAGTAATTCCTGGGTGGACAGAAGCATTGCAATTGATGGATATTGGCTCGAAATACAGATTATTTATACCACAAGAATTGGCCTATGGTGCAAATCCACATCCCGGTGGACCAATACAACCATTTAGTGCGCTTATTTTTGAAGTAGAATTATTAGAAATTAATTAAAAAGAAATATGAAATACCTATCATTTATTATCTTAAGTTCACTGATGTTTTTTAGCTGTGGAGACAAGAAAGATACTAGTAAACCAATTGAATTTAAAAATCAAAAAGAAAAACTTTCCTATATTCTAGGAGCTATCAATGCAAAAACACTCTCTAATAGTGGAGAAGCATCTTTTAGTCAACTAGATAAAGAACTTTTAATTAAAGGATTTAATGAAAATCTAAATGGTAATTCAACAGAAGAGTGCTTACAAACTCTGCAAAAATTATTTGGTGCAACTTATCAAGATTTTAATAAAAAGTATGTTAAAGAAGGTTCGCTTTGTATGGGAAGAATGACAGGTTACGCATTTTATTTTGATATTAAAAAATTAGGTGGATTAAACGATGTAGATCTTGAATTTGTGAAACGCGGTTACGAAGATGGACTTTATAAAAGAGATACCTTGACATTCAAAGAAAAAGAAATGCGAGAGGAAATGCAAAATTTTATTGTTAAATTAAACGAAGTAAACGGCGAAAAAATGCTTGCAAAAGCAAAAAAAATAAAAGGGGCAGAGATTTTTGAAAATGGAATTATAATGGAAACTTTACGTTCCGGAAAAGGAACACAACCTTCAGCAACTGACGATGTTAAAGTTCATTATATTCTAACATCTGCCTTGGGGGATACCGTTCAAAATTCGTATACCATGAAAAATGAAGCTGGAATTAGCGAAGCTGTGCCCTTGCAATTAAGTGGTGGTGTAATACCCGGTTGGTCTTACGTTCTACCTAAAATGAAAAAAGGAGGTTTGTACAGAGTTTATATTCCTTGGAACTTAGCTTACGGAGAGCAACAAGGACGCGAATCACTTTGTTTTATAATTGAGCTAATTGATCACGCAAAAACTGGAAGCTTTGTAAAACCAGAAATGAATCCAAACGGACAATAAATAAAAGTTCATATATTTACACTTATGCAAAAAATCAAGAAATACCTCTGTTTTATATTTATTAGTTTGGGTTTAATCGTCCTAAATTCATGTAACGAAAAAATTGAATTAATAGGGGATTTTGTTGAAACTGCAGTTGTTTATGGCTTATTAGATCAAGCAGATTCACTGCATTATATAAAAATAAACAGGGCTTTTATTGGGCCAGGAAACGCTTTAGAAATTGCACAAATAGCGGATTCAAGTTATTTCACCAATGTAGACGCAACTATTTCTGAATATCTGAACGGAAATCTTACAAGATCATGGTTGTTGAGAGATACTATTTTAGATAATAAAGATCCAAATGGCGTTTTTTATGCTCCCGAGCAAAAAGTATATTACTTTAAAACAATGCCAACTGGATTCAATGGTGTAATTCAAAATTCCACAAATCCACAAATGACTTCTTTAAATCCACAAGCAATTTATAAAATTGACATTGTTATTAATAATGGTGCATTTAGTGTTAGTGGAGAAACTGAATTGGTGAGAGGTATAACTTCTGCTGCAGCTACTCAAAACTTTAATTTTAAGTTTGCTATTAATCCCGGAGAATATACATCAACAGGAATAACAGTATCATCAACAGGGAATTCTTATGTTTTAAATACACAACTGAAGATGGCTTTTTATGAGTGGCAAGACAACACTTATTCAGAAAAATCATTCTTTTGGAAACTTGGTGAAGCAGATGTTCTACCATCATCAAGTAAAATATTTACAGCAAATGGTGAAACGTTTTATGATTTAATGAAAAGTAATTGTACTGAAAATTCAACTATTACAAAAAGAACATTTAAAGGTGTTACTATAAAAATTACAGGTGGAGCTGAAGAACTCTACAACTTCATAGCAGTTAATAAGCCCTCATCAGGCTTAGCTCAAAGTAAACCTACTTATACAAACCTCACCGCAACAAATGGAAAGAGAGTGATTGGTATTTTCTCATCCCGGCAAACAGTTGAAATCTATCATCCTTTTTATGTTTCACCACAGCAGTCATATTTAAGGGCACTTGATAAGAAAAGCACAAGAGAACTTTGCCAAGGACCTATAACTGGATTGTATTTATTTTGCTCTAATCATCCTGGAGATAACGTAGTAAATCAAGAAGAAAGCTACGCTTGTCAATAAGTTATTGTTCTAACTATTTAAAAATATAGGCGTTTTATTATTTTTACACTGTGAGTGATAGAAAAACTTTATTTGCAGATGTTTTACTGCCTGTTCCAATACACCAAGTTTTTACTTATCGTATTCCTTTTGAATTAAATAATTCAATAAAATTTGGAGTCCGGGTAATTGTACCTTTCGGCAAAAACAAATTACAAACTGGAATTATTACAAGAATACACGAAGAAATTCCAAGTTCTTACCAAGCGAAATACATCGAACATCAGTTGGATGAACGCGCAATTATCACTGAAAACCAATTGCACTTTTGGGAATGGATTTCCTCTTATTATATGGCGCCTTTAGGAGATGTAATGAATGCTGCCTTGCCCTCTAATTTTAAATTAGCAAGCGAAACAATTCTTGTTATTCACCCAGAATTTAGTGCAGAATTAGACTCCTTAGATGAGAAAGAACAGTTAATTGTTGATGCGCTAAGTGCAAAAGATTCTCTCGACTTAAAAGAACTTTCTGTAATTCTCGGAATAAAAACAATTCAACCACTCATAAAAAAGATGATTGAAAGAAGAATCGTTATTTCAAAAGAAGAAATCAACCAGCGCTATACCCCAAAAACACTGACATGTATTTCATTCTCTGAGGATTTTTCAAATGAACAAAATTTAGCTCAATTATTGGAAGAAATGGAGCAAAATAAACGTATGCAAAAGCAATTTGACACACTCTTAATTTTAATAAAAGAGGCAATGGATTGCGGTTCTATACTTACTCCAATTCCTAAAAAAATACTACTTGAAAAAGGAATTAGTGCATCAGCACTTTTAACATTGGAAAAAAGAGGTGTTCTTATTTCTGAACGTTATCAAATTGATAGAATAAAAAATAAAATAGATGCCTCGAATGTATTTAAAGAGTTAACACAAGCACAAGCTCTTGCTTTAGAAGAAATTAAAAGTGCATTTGAGACAAAAAATGTTGCCTTATTACATGGTGTTACAGGCTCTGGAAAAACTGAAATTTATGTTCAACTTATTCAAGAACAATTAGACAGCGGAAAGCAGGTTTTATTTCTTCTACCTGAAATTGCCTTAACAACACAATTAATTCAACGCTTATCTTACTATTTTGGAGCACAAGTTGGAGTTTATCATTCGCGGTTTAATCAAAATGAACGAATTGAAATATGGAACAAAGTACTTGAAAACAATGCGGAACAATTTCGAATTATTTTAGGTGCTCGTTCTTCGGTTTTTCTTCCATACCAAGACTTAGGATTAATTATCGTAGATGAGGAGCACGAAAGTTCCTTTAAACAATATGATCCTTCTCCAAGATACAATGCGCGAGATGCAGCAATTATTCTAGCAAAGCAATACGGCGCAAAAGTATTACTAGGAACTGCTACTCCATCGTTGGAAACATATTACAATGCAAAGACAGGCAAATTTGCGCTTATTAATTTATTAGAGCGATACAAAGGTTTAGAACTCCCAGAAATTATATGTGCCGATTTAAAACGCGAGCGAAAATTAAAAAATATGCAGGCGCATTTTTCATCTCTTTTAGTCGATGAGATGAAAATAGCACTCGATAAAGGTGAGCAAATAATTTTATTTCAAAACCGCAGAGGATACACACCACTTTGGTCATGTGAAATTTGTGCCTGGACTCCAAGATGCATAAATTGTGATGTTTCATTAACCTACCACAAACACAGTAACTTGTTAAAATGCCATTACTGTAGTTATTCATCAGCACCTGTTGGATCGTGTCCATCTTGTGGAAGCAATCGCTTAAAAATGCTTGGTTTCGGAACGGAAAAAATAGAGGATGATTTGGCCTTAATTTTTCCAGAAAATAGCATTAAAAGATTGGATTTAGATAGCACAAGAAGCAAAAATGCCTACGAAGAAATATTGAACGATTTTGAAAATCGAAAGATTGATATTTTAATCGGTACGCAAATGGTAACAAAAGGTCTGGATTTTGATAATGTGAGTCTCGTCGGAATATTAGATGCTGATATGCTTTTAAAAAGACCAGATTTCAGAGCGTATGAAAGATCGTATCAGCTGATGTCACAGGTTGCTGGAAGAGCAGGGAGAAAAGAAAAAAGAGGGAAAGTAATTATTCAAACCGCAGATCCAGAACATTGGGTTATTCAATTAGTAATGAAACACGATTATTTCGGTTTTTACAAAAATGAAATCATAGAGCGGGAAAATTTTTTCTATCCACCATTTTATAAGATGATAACGCTAACTTTAAAACACAAGGAAGAATTTCTAGTAGACCGAGCTGCATTGGAGTTAGCACAATCCTTGAGAAATGTATTTAAAGAACGTGTTTTAGGACCTGAGTTTCCACTCATTAAAAGAATTCAGAATTTATTTTTAAAGGAAATAAAACTAAAAATTGAACGCTCCGCTTCAGATAAAAAAGTAAAGGAACGAATTGCTTTGACAATCGATGAGTTTTATGCTAAACCCGCCAATAAACCAATTCGAATTGTTATTGATGTTGATTCACTCTAAATTATCCCAAGTAACTCTTTAAAGTTCTATTTTTAGAAGTATGCTTTAAACGGCGAATTGCTTTTTCTTTAATTTGTCTAACCCGTTCTCGCGTTAAATCAAATTTAGTTCCAATTTCTTCTAAAGACATTGGAGTTGCACCTTCCAATCCATAAAACATATTTACAACATCGCTTTCTCTTTGCGTCAAAGAAGTAAGTGAACTTCTGATATCAGAGCGCAAAGATTCTAAGACTAAATTTGCTTCTGGACCTGGCAGTGAATCTCCCACCATCACATCGTACATACTAGAAGAAGATTCATCGCCATCAACAAGTGGTGCATCCATTGAAATATGTCGACCATTCTGTGCAAGAGATTGCTTAACCTCTTCCGTTGTGCATTCTAAAAACTCAGCTAATTCATCAGCTGAAGGCGGTCGCTCGAATTTTTGTTCTAACTCAGAATAAGCACGATTTATTTTATTTATGTTTCCAATCTTATTCAATGGTAAACGCACAATTCTGGCTTGTTCAGCAAGAGCTTGCAAAATCGACTGGCGAATCCACCAAACTGCATACGAAATAAACTTAAATCCACGAGTTTCATCAAAACGCTCTGCAGCTTTAATTAAGCCAACATTACCCTCATTTATTAAATCAGGAAGTGCTAATCCTTGATTTTGATATTGCTTAGAAACAGATACAACAAATCGCAAATTTGCTTTTGTTAAACGCTCCAAAGCCTCTCGATCGCCATCTCGAATTTTACGAGCTAATTGAACTTCTTCATCAGCTGTAATGAGATCAACGCGACCAATTTCTTGAAGGTATTTATCAAGAGATGCCGTTTCTCTGTTTGTAACTTGTTTTGCGATTTTTAACTGTCTCATTTTGACTGTATTTGTAAGTATTGGAATTATGAAACGTATTATTATTAAAAAGGTTAGTGTTTTGACGCTTTTTTTTTAAAATAAAAACAAGAAGATTATAATTTGTGTATAAATGAGTAGTATTTGACTAGTTTGGTTGAATATTTAACTTCCTTTTAAAATTTAAAAAAGGGCATTTTAGCACGATTTTTTATCTTTTCTAGAAACTTAATCCCAAAAAAAATAAATTATTGATTTGGAAAAACTACTTATTTTTTCTAAACTTGTTATAATCAAGAAGATGGAAAAAAGAACTTGTTTAGAATGTGAGGCAAAATTATCTGGGAGGAAAGACCAAAAATTCTGTGCTGATTACTGTCGAAATACCTATAATAACCGACAGAATGAAGATGCCAATGCCACAGTAAGAAGAATAAACGGAATACTTCGAAAAAACAGAAGGATTCTAGCGGAGCACAATCCAAATGGCAAAAAAACACTTGATGGCATCACCTTAGCAGAAGACGGATTTAATTTTCATTATTTCACTAACACCTACAAAACTTTAAAAGGAAGCCACTACTATTTTTGCTACGATCATGGTTATATTAAGTTAGAAAATGACCAATATATGCTGGTGCTCAAGCAAGATTATGTGAAATAGAATAAATGAGCTGCTTTATTTCGTTCTCAAATTTGCAAAGAACTTCTATCTTTGTAAAGTCAATAAAATAATCAATGAGCTTAATAGAACTTTCTGAACAAGAAATACAAAGACGTGAATCTTTACAAAAATTACGCGACTTAGGAATAGATCCTTATCCTGCGGCATTATTTCCAGTAAATTCCTCCGCTAAGGAAATAAAGAATGATTTCGAAGATGGAAAGCACGTTTGTATTGCAGGAAGAATGATGAGCCAACGAGTGATGGGAAAAGCTTCGTTTGCTGAACTTCAAGACGCTAGTGGAAGAATTCAAATTTATATTAACCGCGATGAGATTTGCCCTGAAGAAGATAAAACACGGTACAATGAAATTTTTAAAAAATTACTTGATTTAGGAGACTTTATAGGTGTAGAAGGAAAAGTTTTTAAAACACAAGTTGGGGAAATTTCCATTCATGTTACAAATTTTACGCTATTAGCAAAAGCCTTGAGACCTTTGCCGCTTCCTAAAATTGATGCAGAGGGAAGAATTCACGATGCTTTTACAGATGCTGAAATGCGCTCGAGACAACGATATGTAGATTTAGTAGTAAACCCGCATGTAAAAGACACTTTTGTAAAACGATCAAAAACGATTTCTTCAATGCGCCGGTTTTTTGATGGGTTTGACTATTTAGAAGTTGAGACACCAATTCTACAAGCAATACCAGGTGGAGCAGCAGCACGCCCCTTTATCACACATCACAATGCATTAGATATTCCGCTTTATTTAAGAATTGCGAATGAAATGTATTTAAAACGATTAATTGTTGGTGGTTTTGAGGGCGTTTATGAATTTGCGAAAGATTTTCGGAATGAAGGAATGGATCGCACACATAATCCAGAATTTACAATGCTTGAAATCTACGTTTCCTATAAAGATTACAACTGGATGATGGATTTCACAGAAAAAATGATTGAAAAGGTCGCTCATGATGTTTGCGGAAGCACAGAAATAGAAGTTGGCGGAAATAAAATTTCACTAAAAGCACCTTATAAAAGAATTTCTATGCGCGATGCAATTCTTGAATTTACAGGAAAAGATATCAATGGCAAATCAGAAATGGAATTAAAGGAAATTTGTAAAGAATTAGGAATTGAAACAGATTCTTCAATGGGGAAAGGGAAATTAATAGATGAGATTTTTGGTGAGAAATGTGAAGCGCATTTTATTCAGCCAACATTTATTACAGACTATCCAATTGAAATGTCGCCATTATGTAAGAAACACCGCGATAATCCAGAATTAACAGAACGCTTTGAGTTAATGATTAATGGGAAAGAAATTGCAAATGCTTACTCAGAATTAAATGACCCGATTGACCAAAGAGAACGCTTTGAAGAACAAATGAGTCTTTCTGAAAAAGGAGACGACGAAGCAATGTTTATCGACCAAGATTTTTTGAGGGCTTTAGAATATGGCATGCCCCCAACCTCTGGGATGGGAATAGGAATTGATCGCTTAGTAATGCTTTTAACAAATAATATTTCCATTCAAGAAGTACTGTTTTTTCCTCAAATGCGCCCAGAAACTAAATCCGTTAAAGTCGAACTAAATGATTCAGAAAAAATCATTTTTGAAACGATGAAAGAATTGAAAGAACTGCAATTATTCCAGCTCAAAGAAAAATTTGAAATGAGTAATAAAGTTTGGGATACAAGTATTAAAACTTTAACGAAACATAATTTAATAAAAGTTACGAAAGAATTGGAAGAACTTTGGGTTCGACTTTCGTAATACTTCATTTGCATTGCATATTCTTAGAGTAAATTATTCATTCTAAATCACTTATTGTTATGACTACAAAAGAAGAAATTGTACATAATTGGCTTCCGCGTTATACTGGAAAAAAAATTGAGGATTTTGGTCACTACATTTTACTCACTAATTTCTCTGCATATGTTAACCTATTTGCAAAATGGAAAAATGTTGAGGTTGAAGGAGTAGACCGGCCGATGCAATCTGCAACAAGCGAAGGAATCACCATCATTAATTTTAGTATGGGGAGCGCGATGGCGGCGACAATAATGGACTTATTATCTGCTATAGAACCAAAAGCGGTTTTATTTTTAGGGAAATGTGGTGGATTAAAAAAGAAAAATGAAATTGGCGATCTCATATTGCCAATTGCAGCGATTCGAGGTGAAGGTACTTCCAATGATTATTTTCCAGCAGAAGTTCCTGCCTTGCCATCTTTCAATCTTCAAAAAGCGATTTCTTCAACTATAAGAAGTAGCGGAAGAGATTATTGGACAGGAACAGTTTATACCACTAATAGAAGAGTTTGGGAGCACGATGAAAAATTCAAAGAATATTTAAGAACAATAAGAGCCATGGCAATTGACATGGAAACAGCGACCATTTTTAGTGTTGGATTCTTTAATGAAATTCCTGTAGGTGCCTTATTATTAGTAAGTGACCAACCTATGACGCCTGAAGGAGTGAAAACAGAAACAAGCGATGCAAATGTAAGTGCTAACTACTTATCTGACCATCTAAAAATAGGAATTGATTCCTTAAAAGAAATTCAAAATTCGGGAAATACAGTAAAGCATTTGAAATTTTAAAGGCAAAGAAAATACCTATAACTCTTCACTAAAAGTGTAGCCGACACCTTTAATTGTTCGGATAACTGAATCCCCTAATTTTTCTCTCAATTTTCGAATATGAACATCAATTGTACGTTCGCCAACAATTGTATCGTTACCCCAAACAATGGATAAAATTTGTTCGCGATTGAATACTTTTCCCGGTCTACTTGCCAATAGTTCCAATAATTCAAACTCCTTTTTAGGAAGAATTAATTGTTTTCCATCTACTTCTATCAAAAACTTTTCTCTATCAATTTTTAAAGAAGAAGGCTGAGATTCAATGGTTATTCCATGTGATTTATCTAAGCGACGCAATAAAGATTCGATTTTACTTAATAATAATCTAGGTCGAATTGGTTTTGAAATATAATCATCTGCACCAGCCTCAAATCCAGCAATTTGAGCATAATCTTCAGCACGAGAAGTTAAAAAAACAATAATGGGCTGCGCTAAATTTAAATCTTTTCGAATCATTTGACATGCTTCAATACCGTCTATTTTCGGCATCATCACATCTAAAATTATCAAGGATGGCATTAT
>OFRA01000188.1_pt1 | contig 15855 bp, 19 predicted proteins | sample 1543001 | NCBI WGS metagenome assembly OFRA01 (sample SAMN07774221, study PRJEB24372) | wastewater metagenome | isolation source: Lake Maggiore Verbania | place: Italy: Verbania | collected 2015-12 | reverse complement strand
AGTGAGTTCGCTGCGCCGCTGTAGCTCAGGGGTAGAGTAGCTGTTTTGTAAACAGCGGGTCGTGGGTTCGAATCCCACTGGCGGCTCCATGAAAATAAAAAGTCCATGTATTAACGTATGTAGAGCCAAGGACGGAGTGTGTGTCGGATGCAATCGCACCGTCGAGGAAATCAAGCATTGGCGAGGGTATTCCAATGCAGAGAAACGTGCTATAATTGAGCGTGTAGAGAAACAAGCGAAGCCATCATGAAGTCTGAGAAGAAGGGCAAGAAGTAGGTTGCCATGCTGGTGCTGTTTTACGTGGCGATTGCCTTGGCGGTAATGCTGTTCGCAGCACCAGTTGTGCGACATATCTATGAGCAACCCATGTCTACTACGCCCGTCATTGTTCGCGGAAGAATCCGTGACAAGACCCTTGTGGTAGATTCCGTCAGGGACGGCAAGATTCGGCTGGGAGATCAGCTTCTCGGAGCGCAGTCTGCCTTGTGCTACATTGTCGGATTTGAATCTGGAAACGGAGAATTTGGAACGTACCTTATTGATGTCTGGCAGTTCACACCCAGAGACTCTTCGTTTCTCGCCACCCGTCCCATGAAGCTTCTCGTCTGATAAGGATAATAATAATGGTGTATGAATCATGGACGGGTTCGTGGTACCTCTGGGTGGATGATGCCCCGCGGATGCGTATGGATATCAGCGAGGAACCTGCATTGTTTCACATGGATATTACTGGTCGTTCGTCACTTCGCTTTTTGTGGAAGACCCGCAATGAGTGAGGAGATGGAATACCTGCAGTTCGGATTGAACTTTTTGTCAGCTGTGTTGCTTTGCATGATGTTCTACATGATGCACAACAACTCCGGCAGGGGCGGACCAAAAGGAAGGCGACCATAATGCCGCACGGATTTCCCAAGGGATTTTCCCCTATCCCGGCTCATGTGGAGCACGATGTGACCTTTGATGTCCTTGCTGAGGACATCCGGCGCTTTGGTCTGTTCTGGGATCGCACGGTGACCCTGCGGCATTGCGGGTGTTCGGTAAAGTTGCCAGAGAAAGCGGTCTTCTATGGTGTCACGGCAACGTGGCATTTCATTTTTGCCGAAATCGATCATCCTGATTGTCCGGACAAGTATCGAAAGCTGCCATTCGCGACGATTGCTCCTGAAGCATTTTCTCCCAGCAATGAAGAGATTGGGCGCATGCTAAGACATGACGATCCGTTTCAGGAATTAATTCATGATGACTATTCAAACGCTTTGCAAGCAATGGATGGTTGTGAAATAACAAAACTCGAATCTGTTTGCGAGCATGGGTTGCCTTCTTGGCCGTTGTATCTGGATTATCTTCCAACAAAATGGTCTGATGTCCATTCCTTGCTTCCCAAGGCCAAGGAGCATCCCGACTCTGCAAAGTGACATTCATGCTCAGGAATATGTGCTACACTATCTTGTCGTCGCGAGAAGGAATTGTAATGGTAGAAGAAAAGTTAGAGCGCAAGCTATCCCCAGGTGTTCCCTATCCGAAGCCAGAGAAAAAGGCAAAGAAGGGAAAGTGGGACAAGAAGAAGAAGCTTGACACCGATGAAGATTGACATCTACCCAGTCAGGGTGTGTATTGTTGGGCAATCGGGATCAGGCAAGGATACGATGGCTGACTGCATTGTCAGCCATCGTCCGCATGCCGTTCGCATTGCCTTCGCCGATGAACTCAAGCGGTTATGCAATCGTATGCTCAATGATCTCATTGACAAGGAGCATCTCGGCATCGCGCATTTCAATGCCACCGATGTCAGCGTCATCAATGACCACAAGCAGCTTTTGAGAGGTTTGTGGCAATGGCTGGGAACTGACTTGATGCGTCATTATGATGAAACGTTTTGGATACGAAAAGTTGAGGCATATCTGACAGCACATGGGCTCAATAGTGCGGTCATTACTGATGGCAGGTTTCAAAACGAGATCGATTGGGCTCGATCACAAGGATTCATTATTGTCAAGGTTTCCAGATCGAAACATTTTTCGGTCACAAATGATATACTCCTACGGTCTCATGAAAGTGAGCTGGGCAGCTTCTCTATTTTGCCAGATATTGAGTATGCGAATGATGGAACGATTGAAGATATGGATGCATGGGTAGAAACGGTGCTTATGGATATATGTCATCAACGCTACCGGAACGGCAGCGTTGAGTATGTCCTTGCATAGCGTGTGGCTACACGGAGAGATGATGATAATTACGAAACAAATGAAAGCGTTTGTTGCGATGCAGGAAACGCGTGAACGACGAAAAGATCGATGGGGAGTCAGGCAGATAGATGCGTTTGTCCAGCCGGTCGCCACCAGAGACATCCCTTACCGTCTGCCCAAGAAGACAGTCCGCATGCAGCGATTTCGTCGCTTTGGCGGTGATGCGATGCGTTCCATCCATTCTGCCATGAAAAAGTCATTGAAGAAGTTTGATGCTCTCATTGCGAGCATAAAGGATTGATGTGATGTACGGACCAGACTCTATCATAACCGGAGCCGCAATTCTTCTGGTTTTTGGTATTGTCTGGTTTTTTTCTTTGGTGTCACCATGATCCATCATGGTGGCTACGCAAAACTTTACGAGCACGTGACTGAACCGGGAAGATTGAGCGGTGTCTATTCCATCGTGCATGTCGCAAGATCTCATGATGAGTTTTATGATAACGTGCAACGCCTTGCTGATGAGTGCACGTTCACGTTTGAGAATTTTGTGGAATCAGTGATCACTCCTCCAGTCTATACCATGGAGCGTCATAGGTCGCTCGGCCTTGATGCTTGGCTTATCACGAATCCTTCGCTTGATCCGTATCACATGCCAAGGCAGTGGCGCGAGATCGGCTTGTGCGTACCGGATTGCTCCGGTCGCGACGATGTGCCAGTCCTGCATACCGTCGTGACCGGCCTCATCTCTTCTGCGGAAGCTCATGTGTTCCTGCGGGGAGAGCACGTTTCGGTCCCGCTCGACTAATTGTGCTATACTGGCGCGACCCGGCATCCGTCACGGTTGCTGAGGCAAGGAGAACCGTCGTGATCGACGCGCGAGAAATTTTTCTTATCCAGTTGGGAAAGCCCAGCAAAACGTATTGGAGGGATGTAAAGACTGATGCTGGAGAAAAACGCAAGAAGTGCAGAACGTGTGGTCATGTCGTTTTTAAGCCGTGCCCACCTAGTCTTTCAAACGATGAATTTCCCATGCCTTGTGCGATCCCTACACTAAAGAATAACTAATGGCCGGTGTGACATGGCGCGTTGGGGGACTCAAGTCTGCGTCTGGTCGCCTTAGTTGGAATCCACAGAAAGCATTCACTGGATTTTGGAAGGGCACTAGGAAATTTGAGGAGCCAAATCCATTCAGTACTCTTGATGAACACTTGTTTGCGTCAGGCTATCGCGCGTACGTTGACGCAGACTCCTCCTTTGTTACTGATCACCGCGCATTAATTGATGTCGTGATGTTTTCTTCAGTGCTGCAGTCACCTATCTATGTTGTCTGGATTCCTCTCGCTGGATCAGGCAATAAAATTTATTGGGCGTTCATCAATCCTTCGTCGCGTGTCACCCCGCGCGAGACATGGATTGTCAACTCCAATCTTCCAATTAGTATCGATGAGGATTAGCATGAACCGTTTCATTCTTAGTGATATTCCCGAGCAAGCTGCCAAAGCCCACAATGACAAGCACGTTGTCAAGATGATCCTCGAAGAAGCGCAGATGCTTTGTACTGCGCATCGTGTCCTTTCCCCTGACATGACTGATCAGGTTTCGTCTGCGCTCTATCGGGCAACGCATCGGAATCATCCTTGCTCCGTGTGGGTTCGTGAGTCAAAATCAAATTACGAGTGGGCCTATGAGCTTTTTGAGTCCCTTTGTACCGAGTATGCGTTTCGATACGGCAAGATTCACAAGTCTTGGGATTTGGCGCCGCTTCTGAAATCTGCACCTATCGGCATAGCCGATATTGGACGCACTGCGTTTCCGCAAGCGATGCCAGACTACTGCAAAAAAGATGATGCCATTGAAGCCTATCGTCTATACTACATGAACGAGAAGCAAGCGTTAGCAAAGTGGACCCTTCGCGGACAACCGGACTGGTGGACATTGCAATCTGATCCGACTTTCTGAGAGGAGGTGTGTCATGGAAGACTATGTGACTATGGAGGAGTGTCAATCAATGGGATTTGATGATGGAGAAGAGGAGGCTTGGACGCGTCTTGATGATGGCATGGAAACCGACTCGATCTTTGCGAACGAACATGATTGGCTGAAGGGAATCCTTACTATTGTTGGGCGCAGTGGATTCTGTGCCATTCTTGGGGAACCGGTTGCGGGAAATGAACAGGAATGGACTGCTGCCATGCAGTCCAAAGTCGATGCATATTGCGCTTCGGCGCAGGAAGGAGCTGAGCATGTCTTGAAGGTGCTTCATGGCAATCGCGCTGCTGGAAGTTAATTTACATAGGAGCCTGCAATGCAGCCTACTCAAATCTCACTGGGTTCAATCTGGAAAACTCGCACAAAGCGACACTTCGGGCACTTGAGAAAAATCGTGGGGTTCAACAAGAACAACACCATCGTACGCGTTCAGGAATACACAAAGAAACACAAGCAGCATGCAAATAGAATTTATTCGATCTATCTTGATACATTTGCACGGGAGCATGAAATTTGGAAGGAGTAATGCATGTGCGTCTACTGCGACACACTGTTGACCGCGAAACCGACACGAAGTCCCATTGGCCTCGATGTCGTTGTCACGGCAATTACGAACAGGGCTACTCGTTTTGCGTTGAATAGCCAGAAGGAAAGGAATCCCAACTATATCCATGATGCTTTTGCGAATGGTTTGGAAAATTCCAGCATGGCTGAAAGCTATTATGATGCTGGACGATTTCTCGATCAACCTCGTCATCTTGTTGCACTTTGCGTCACAAACGACCAGCTTTCTTTTTTGGAGCAGCTCGGAAATGAATTTTTTTCCGGTTCTGTGGGGCATGCAGCAGGATGGATCTTGGCCAAAGGACTCTCGTCAACAGATCCGCTAGATGATGGCACTTCAGAAACGTCGCAGATTGCTCCAGACCTTGTTGATGGAGTGACAAATCGATGGTCACGTGATATAAATTGGTCAAAATGGTAAGGAGTAATCATGCCTGATGTGAACATCGATCAAATTGCCGCAGCAGTCCTGCGACAAATGGAGCAGAAGAAACTCCAGGATCAGCAGGAAGCACAAGTTTCCGAGGAGGCTACACGCTACGATGAAGAGATGAAAATGCTGGCGCAGATGCTTCCGCAGTTGCAGCTGGGTGTCCGTTCAGTTATCCCTGATGAAGAGCCGCATACGTATGCGTTAGAGACCATTCTTGAGTGGTTGGAGGTAGCGTATCAGGCAAAGGCTGGCGAGTTGCGTATCCGGCGTCATGCGGTGCTTCCGTACACTAGTGCGGAATTGTCCAGACTTCCGACAAACGCAATCCTGTCCAGTCCTGCGGATATCATCACATTCCTTGAGAGAAGCGAGGTTGAGGATGAAAAAACGGGACTGTGGGGAATTGACGAGACATTCGAAGAGTACAACATTGATGATGAGGCAATCGCAGCCCCGAAGGGAGATTCAATTCGTCGCGAGTTGATTGATCACGCATTGGCCGGTGGAATTTCGGGAGGAGCGGTTTCCATTCTGGTAACCTTCCTGTTGTATCTGGTGTTGCATTGAAAGGAACTGCCATGGAAGAACATCTTATTCAGCAAGTACGCAAGAGGCTGGCGCAGCAGGTGGACATCGATACCAACGTTGCGCCGATCAACGTGCACGATATCGCCACTGATCTCAACACGTCGGTCCCTCGGGTGAACCGTGCCCTTCGTGATCTTGAGCGCAAGAAGAATGAAATCCGTCGGCATTTTGGACAGGATCACAAGCCTGTCAAGGCAAATATCTTGCCGAAGTTCTACGAATCCACTGTTGAAAACATGACTAATTATGACAACAAGAGGGAAAATTCGTACGACATCCGCTACGCAGAGAATCGCAATACCTACAGCGATACCAACCATGTTGTGCGTCCCATGCTCCCGCAGTACAGCAAGAACATCTTTGTGAACGCGGAGTCCGCCACATCGGGATCCGAGTTCCCGGCAGTGCTGAGCGCATGCCCCACCATTTATGCATACGGACGGCTCTTGTCTGATCGCAATGAGAATCCCATGCCGTTTGTTGAAAACGTTGCAGTGATCCACGCACAGGCCAAGCCATTGGTTACCGAGGCACTCCGCATGTTCAATGCCGTGTCCTATGTTTCCGGACTTCTTACACCGGATCAGCGAAAGACGATGATGGACATCCTCAAGGGAAAGCGCGTCGAATACAATCACTTCTCCAAAGAAATTGTCAGCGAATAGATGCCTGCATATATCAAGGGCCAAGAGCGATATCTATCCAACAGTCAGGTAGAGCTATTGCTTGAGTGCACTTGGAAGCACAAGCTCAAGTATATTGACGACATCAAGGAACCCGCCAATGAACATCTCATCATTGGCGGGGCCATTCACAAGGGCGTCGAAATCTATCGCGAGGCACAGTTGCGCGGTACATTGGGAGAGTGGACTGAGACACAGCGGAACCAAGCCTGCCTTGACGCCATGAATAACGAGTTTGATGAACTGGTTGCCAAGGCTGAGGGAGAGGCTGGTATCCGATGGGGTCGAGGCGTCACGATTGATCAGGCCAGAAGCCTTGCCAAGCAATTGCTCAGTGTCTACTTCTATCGCGAGGCAGAGAGCGATATTCGGGGGCAGAGCAAGGTTCCTCTTTTCATGCTGGATGAGCCGCTCTCCATTGAGGAGGAGTTCTATCTTCCGATCCCAGGAACCGACAACTGGTTCATGAAGGGCCGGTATGACATGCGGACTGCCACGGGCATGGTCGATCTCAAGACGGCCAAGCAGAAGTACTCTCAGAGGGAGATGGACAAGAAGACCCAGCCCAGTTTCTACATCCTCTCTCAACTTGGCAAGACTGGACAGTGGTTGCCGGAATTCCGGTACCACTTGCTGGTGAAGCCACATCGTTCAACGTGGGAGGCTAGCTCGGGCACCATGCCGCCCACGAACCTGTCTGCGTACCGGGCGTGTGTGCAGCGAACGACACGGAGTGCTGACGAGATCATGTGGTTCCTGCGCACTTTGCGACAGCAGATTTCGGTGATTGAGACGGGCACACAATTCCCTCGCCAATCTGCAGAGTGGTGCGAGTACTGCGGAGTCGCCTCAGCCTGCAAGCCGTGGCTTGGTGGCCGGGGTGGACAAACGGCGGAGTCGGTGGTAGACTTGTTTCGTGAGGCAAGCACCTCACACGAGAGCGCGGGGCAGCACCCCGCAGGGTAAGAAAGGCACACCGTTATGGGCTCACTGAACAAGCTTATGTTGATCGGCAATGTAGGCAAGGATCCCGAGATCCGGCTCTCCAAGAATGGGGATGCCATGGCGACCTTCACGCTTGCGACTTCCTATGGCTACAAGACTGACGCTGGTGATCGTGATCAGACCACCGAGTGGCACCGCATCGTGATGTGGCGCAAGCTCGCCGAGCAAGCCGAGAAGTTCGTCAAGAAGGGTCGCAAGCTCTATGTGGAGGGTCGCGTCCAAACTCGCTCCTACGAGCAGAATGGCGAGAAGCGGTACGTCACTGAGGTAGTTGCAGACCGCATGGAGTTCCTTGATTCCCGCAACGGTGGTGACGAGGATGAGGCTCCAGCGGCTGCCCGTCCACAGGCTGTTACCACAGCAAAGTCTCGCGGTGGTAACGCGGACTTCGTACTGGATGATAATCCATTTTCTGATCTGGATGATCTCCGCAGCAACAAGCCTTTCTAGGCGCACTTCAGGGAACAGGCGGGATCACCCGCCTGTTCCTTTTTTAGGAGGACCACATGGGACGAGTAATGCGATTTGCCTTGGGAGGAGCCGCGGCGGCAGGAGCCGTCTTTGGTGCGTTTCTCTCGTCACTGAACGAGAACAAGGCCAAGCACCAGCAATCGCGTGAGGTCTATCAGCATTTGCGCCAGATGCATGAGTTCTTCGCCATGCGTAATGCGGCTGCGGATATCCCTGCCAATGTTGCACTCAACCATCTTGCCTCTAGCAATCAAGCACTCATTGGCTTTGTCCTCACTATGCATGAGCGAGTCATGAACGAGATGGTTTTTGATGCTGATGAGAGTGGCAAGGACAAGAAGGATGCCTTGCACGAGATTTCATGCAAGGCTGAGTTTGTTGACGATGTTCGTAAGTTTGTCAATTCGGAATGCGAGGATATACTCAAAGAGGTCGCTTCGTGGGCACATGGCATTATGGAAACCTATAGCCTAAAACTGGATAGCATCTCGCTTGAGACTGACCGCATCTCACCGGAGATGTATCCCGTTGAAGTGCTCTTGGTGTTCCATGTGAACGGCAAAGGCGATGATGCCTTGAGGTTTCAAGGCGATGCATCACGACTGCTGCGTGAAACCGTAGAGCGTCACGGTGGCCCTAACTCGCATCTTCTTCGGGCGCATGTGCGATGGAAGTAACTTTTGGTTTCTTGTCCTGAAGTCGCCAAGGAACACGCAATTTGGATTTTGCCTTGCTTTGTGGCAGCAATATGTACTTGATGATGTCCCCTCTAGTGAGATAGAGGGACTTCTTTGTTTCTCCACCAAACCAGCGCGAGTAGATCTTGTTTCTTAAGGCTGCTTCCCGAAGCGTAGTCCTGCCAATGCCGTATCGTGATTTTGCATCACCTAACGACAGGATATCAGAGAGACTTTCGTTCTCCCTGAGTTGTATTCTTTCGCACATTTCTTCGTAGGATTCAGCCGGTTTCATGGTATCTCCAGGAGGCGTTATGAAAAGTCATCAGGAAATGGTCAAGGAATTCATGATTTCGTTTGGTCAAGAAGCGCCAGACTCTTTTAGTCCCGAAGGTTTCCCAGACGAACTTCGCTCATCATTGATTATGGAAGAGTGCCTTGAGTTTTGTCAAGCCATTGATGATAAGGATTATGTGGGCATGATCGATGCGATCTGCGATCTCTTGTATGTGACCTATGGAGCAGCGATAGCACTTGGCGTGAATATCAATCCGTTTTTTGAGGAGGTGCATCGCTCGAACATGTCCAAACTTGACCCTGACACAGGAATGGCAACGTACCGCAATGACGGGAAAGTCATCAAGCCATCTACTTACTCTCCTGCGGACATCAAGGGATTGATGCTAAAGCTGTACGGTACTCCTCTTGCCAAGACTATTACAACCTGAATATAGTATACTCTTTTCATGAGTATAACACGTTTGGTTTTTAGAAAAGCAGAGCCGGGAGTCGAAGAGCCTTCCTCAATGCCGTCGCCGGATAGCGACGGCATTTCCTCGTTGGATCCTCCTCCTCCTCCTCCTCCTGCTCCTCCTCCTACTCCTCCCGCGTCAACGGGAGAGATTTCTGCGAGTGCCGTTGTTCCGGATTTTGGCGACATCAGGAGATTTACCAGCTTTACCGGCAACAGAGGTAACGGTTTAAGTCCCTATGAAATATGTCATGGGGATAGCGATGCGGCTTTGGATTTGGGAGTGCCTCGCGTATATACAGCGTCGTTCAACGATCCAATTGTCAAGGAAATACTGTCTCGTCCGGAAGCAGAACGAGAGTATTTATTAATGCCAATTTCCTCCTCATTGCCAGCTGATTTTTCCAAGCAATTTTCCAGCTCACATTCCGAGGGAGCACGAGCTGATATTGTCGAAGCTGCTCGTCCAATGCTGCCGCCAACAAGAAGTTTTATTGAGACATCAAAAGGATCTCCAAGCATTTCATCAGATTCTGGTGAGCATGAGCCTTTTCATGTTTATCAAGCGGCGCTGAAGAAGCAAAAAGATCCGGGAGCCATTGTGGATTCACTTGTTGAATTGGGCAAAAAGCACCAGAAGCAGCTTGATCCTACAGGCGGGAAACACAAGGGAACCGTATTGCTTTGCTACGAAGATCTGGAGCATGATTTTTCTGACACATCAAAACCGCATTTTTGTCATCGGAGAGCAGCGGCACATGTCATTCAATCAGAGCTTCAACGCCGGATGCAAGCATTGGAAGCTTCAAATCCCCAAGGATTTGAAAGATTGTTTCCTCAGGAAGGTCGTGGCGATAAGGGTTATCAAGACCTAATGCGGGTATTGCAACATTACGTAGGACAGAAGGATGCCGCACTACCACCGCTAACCAACAGACAACTTACGCAACTGCTTGTCGATGGCGACGAAATTCCTGTTCCTGACATTGGAAAAGGAAAAAATTTCGATATTCCCTTGAAGGACAGATTGGCAGCTCAGGAACTTCCGGCAGACGGATGGAGGCAGGACGCCGACCCAAGCCTTGGTGTTTCGGCGGCTCCCTTGGTGTCGCTTGCGCCGGGTTATCACGCAACACAACTGCCGGTTTTCAATCAAAAAGCTGACGTACTTGTCAATGTTGCCTCGGCAATCAAACCTCGATCTTATTCAGGAATGTCTCAAGAATTCATGGAAAGATTTCCCGACTACAAGCAGGCATATGAACGATGGACTACCTTGGGGGTGAAAGGATGCAACGCCGGAGGAGTTTTCTGGTTTCAGCCAAAAGTAGCTCCAGATCAGCCGCCAGTTCCTGCAATACTGACGCTTATTGTAAATGATTCAGGACGCATAGCTGATCCCAACGCTATTGCATCATCGATGCAGCATGCGCGATCATGGCTTGATGAGAAATTTCCCGATGGTGCACAGATTGCATTTCCCTTCGCGCATGAATTATTCCAAGGAAATGAACCCAAGGTTAAAACGTTGCTCGATGATCATTTTGGGGAAACATCTAAACACGTCACACAGGTGTCAACAGCTGAAGCAGATCCCACTGTCGTTCAAACGGTATCTTCAACACCAGATATGATGTGGCCAGTGAAGGATTTTCCTGAAGAATCTCAGGAGTATTCAATGGATCCTTTGCAAACAATCATTTTTGGTGGATCCCATGTTCCTGCATCCGCGGAAAATCGATCATTGCAATTTGGAAATTTTGCAAGAACTCCATTTCGAATCATGGTCGGAAAAACGGAATTGGAATTTCCAACGGTTGAACATTTGTATCAGGCCCTGAAATTTTCACAAGGATCAAACTCTGAAGCGTTGCAAGCGCAACGCAATATCATGTTGAATGCAGATCCAGTAATAGCCAAGGAAATTGCAAAAGAAAACAGTCAATTTATTCGAGCAGATTGGGAAGAAGTAAACCTGGATGCGATGAAATTTTGTGTCATTGCAAAAGCATTTTCAAATCCACAATTTTTGCAAAATCTTATTGACACTGGAAACATGCCAATTGTGGAGGCATCTCCCCTTCTTGCCCCCAGAACTCCTTTCCCATTGATTGACACTCCTCGATTTGGAAATCCTTCATTTACTCCTGCCGGAATTCGTCAGCATTCATCGGTTGCAAATGACTATTTTCAGAGAATACTTTCCCAGCGAGATTGGGCAAAAGAATTTGCGCAGTCAGTCAAAAATGGGAGGTATTCCCAATACATACGGGATTTGAGAAATCCTCCTGATGATGAGATTCCATCAGGGGAAACATCACCTCGGCCAGCAATTCAGTTTACTCAGTCATCACAGATGGGATATCCTGGAAGAACAAGAGAAAATGCCAAAGGCTCTGATATTACCATAGATTTTGCAACTACCCCGACTGGATCGGGAGGTCCGCGTGGTCTTACAAAACAAGCGACAGCTGAAGCAAGAAAAAAATACACACATGTTGCAATAGCCAAAGATGGGACTATTGATGTTGAAAAATCCGTAAATGACATTGTGAAAAAAATAAAATCCTGCAAAAAAAAATCCATAACAATAAATGTTGCTGGATATGCGCTGAAAGAGTTTGTTGACAAATTATCAGAAAGCTCGAATATTTCACAAGAGACATGCAATAAACTAGCCTTTGATGTACTGAAAAGAGTGCAAGAAGAACTTGCGCTTCAGAATATCGCAATAAAGCAAGTGCGCAGCGGTGGGCAAACGGGTTTTGATGAGGCAGGCATTATTGCTGCAGCTCAAATGAACATTCCCGCTCTTGTGCATGCTCCAAGGGGATGGCTTTTTAGGTCTTCTGCGGGAATGGACGTGCGAAATGAGGCTCAATTCAAAAAAAGATTTTTGCAGAAAACCAATGGCATTCCGACGCAACGGTCAAGCACTTCAACCGGAGGTTTCAATGATGAACAAATTGCCGCCGTATCGCTAAAGATCAGGGAGTCGCATCTGGAAACATTGCGAACGAAGCCAGAATTTAAAGATGCAAGGCTTGCTGATGATGGAGACGGATCAACGGTTATTCTTCCTGATGCGCAAATGCAAATCTTGCGCGGCTACGAGCCAACCATGACGCGCGTCATGGTTGGCAATCACGGAGTGTATCTTGAGTGCGAGAGGCCAAAAGTCTCAACGCAGTATCCAATTGGGAAAAAACATAGGCAATACGATGAATATCGCAATGGCAGCGTTATGTATTATCGTCAAAAATTACCAGTTAACTATGCAGAGTATCGTCCCGGTCTTTGGTATTCTTCCATTGGTTCATATTTTTCTCCTCCCGTCAGAGACATGCATACAACAGATCAGTATGCTCCTGTAGACAAAAAAGAACTCATGCCTGATGTATTCTGGGGAACAGCAGTTGACGAAAACAACAAACTCAGAGGAAGAAATGAGTTGGGAAAAATTCTGGAAGCGGTAAGGGCGGAATTTATTGCAGGAAATCTTACAACATCTCAGACGTATGATCCTCCTGATTCACTTGTTGCAACAGGAACCACTTTGCTGGGTCAAACAATGGGACAGATTCCTGCTTCAACACAAAGTGGCGTCGCTTCGGTTTCGGCAAGATTAGCGCAACCAGGAGGATCATGGGGAGATTTAAGGCCTTCTGCAGATTCGCACGTATTGTATGAGCCACGCAGCAAAATTCCTAATTTAGGCTCTGGAGGCGGTGGAACAAATGCCAAAGATAACGCTGCACTTGAGATTGTCCAGGGATTAGACACTGGAGATCTTGAAGCACAACAAGGATTCAACGCACAACGAGCAGCGGAGATTCTTCGTATCGACATGGAAAAAAGACAGATTTTCCAAGAATATGTTCAACTCGGCGTTCAACTAGCATTGGGATCTTCAGCTCAAGGAAAGTTGCAATCCGGAATCGAATTGGGCAAACGAGAAGACGAGCAAATTAACAAATTAAAAATTGAGCTTGACAAAACAAGACAAGAAGGTCAAATACAAACACCAGAAGACAATGAAGAAGAAGACGAAGAAGAAGAAGACGACGAGCGAGAACCACAGCCAGAAGTAGCATCTGATGCATCCTTGGCCAAAGAAGCGAAAAGATTGCGGAACAAGGACGATAGAACCAAAGAAGAAAACGACAGGCTTACTAGCTTGACTAGAGAACTCAATGACAGAGAAAAAAATTTACAAGAAAGAGTAGAAACATTAGAAGGTAAAATAAGCGCATTGGAACAAGAAAAAATTGATAGGATTAAAAAATTTGAAGTAGGCATGGTGCAACATACAAAGATTTGCCATACTTGGAACAATGAAAACAGGGAAGTTGTTCCAACGCTAAGACTTGATGCAATAAATTTTGGAGAGTCTGTTTTTGGCGATCTTCCAGACAGATCAATCAGTAAATTAACAAAAAAAGAATTCATACTCGAATGCATGAAGTTAGGCAAATTGGTCACTAGAGGTTCTATAGCGCCAAAAGAAAAAGCCGAGTTTGTAGAGTGGGCTACAAACAGTGGCTCTCCTGTCGGTACGAATATGAGCGAAGATGACATCATGTTAGAAATGGCCGCGCATGGGAAAAAGATATCTCAGAAATGCTGGGACACAATTATGGTGAACATGCCAGAAATTCTTCGTTTGATTTCGCTGCAATTGCAAAATTCTGCTTTCAGGGGACAAGAAGTTGAGGACATTACTCAGGATATATTATTAAGAATTCAAGAAAACATGGCTGTTTTGTACACAAACAGAGATACACAAAATGACAAGCAACCAATTGGACAATTCTTTGTCAGTCAACTTTTTGGCGCTCAAGGAATGAATCTTGTAAACGAAGTTATATCTGCACAGGATCCTACACGAGCTAGAGAATATAAGGAACGAGAAAAAGAAAGAAAGAAACAGGGAAAAGATAAAGCGGAAAGGATTGCGCAAGTGTCCTTGGATCAACAGCTTTACGATGATTCTAGTGTAACTGTCGGCCATAGTGTTTCTTCAGAAGATTCCCCATCGATGGAAGAACAATATGAGAAACAATATGAGAAAGAAGAATTAGTAGCAGCAATACACCCCAAGAACAGGAAAAAAATTGAAGAGTTTAATGCCTCAATTGCAGACGCTCAAAAATTGATTCGATCATTGGTAAAAGACACAAGCGATCCTGCTCATATTTTTGATAGCGTTGTCAAGATTTACAGAGACAGCATAGTATATGCACTACAAACAAATGAAGAGTTGCTTGGGCTGGTCAAAAAACTGAATCTTCAGACAGAGCCATATCACATTGATCCCGAAAAAGGCGCCATAAGTGGCAAAAGTTCGAAATTCCCTACAAAAACAAGACTTGTTGAAGCAGAAGTTGAAAAGTTTATGAGAACGTTTTTTCTGTATTCTCCAAAAAAAGAGCTTGAGGCATACAGGAAACAATTTACAGAACAAAATCCTGACAATCAGCGGAGAGGCTTCCGCCCGTTGACAAGTAACGAAGAAGAGAAATGGCTAAATGACCATAGAAAAAATTGGTTTGAAACACGTGCCCTTGCGTATTGGGAAAAATTTATTCTTCCTCACATAACCATTTCAGATGCTGACAAAACATTTCTTGACAAGGTGGTTCGTTTGCCGCAGATTGAAGATATTTCCAAAAGAAGAAATGCGCTGACAACAATGCAAAATGAGCACCAAAGAACAATAACTCAATACAAAGAAGAGTTTGTTGATACTGAAGTTGCCAAGGATGCATTGGCCCAAGAAGCGAAAAGATTGCAGAACAAGGACGATAGAACCAAAGAACGAACAGATTTTCCAGTGCCAGCAGAAAATCTAGGCGCGTTTATTGAAGAGCTTTTTAAAGATGAGGATTTGCGTGATTTCCGTCCATTATGGGATCAAATTCTACGACATCAAGACAGTTCTTCAACGGAAGCCATAGCTGCCATAGCTGCTAATCTTTCACTAACCCCAAAGAGAGCAAAATACAAGCTTGGTGGCTTGGTAACAAGAATGAAAGAATGTTCAGAAAAATTGAGCGCAAACAAAAAATCAAAATACTATAGAAAATCTCCATTTGCAAACATAACAAAATTTGAAGATTTTTTTGTCAAGAAATAGAAAGGAAAATAATAATGAAAACTTTATTTCCGTATTCAAATTGGAATTTGCAAAAATCGCCAAGACAGCAAAAAATGCATCCGTCCGAGATGCATCCTCAACAAAAAATGCCCGACACAAGACAAAAGGATTACGAGGCGCCTCATGATGCAACACTACAGCAAGAACTCAAGAGACTTGGAGGAATGATCACTGGTGGGCAGCGTCGCAACTCTCCTTCGGCAGGCACGGATCATCTCAAGAATCCAAAGTTCCTTGCGGAAATCGACAAGATTGTCGCAAGCCATACGCATCCCGAGCATGGAGGAAAGCTGACTAGAACCGGTGTGTTGAACGGCGTCCTGCAAGCCGCAGGACGCCCACCAGTGG
>OFRA01000187.1_pt1 | contig 15872 bp, 13 predicted proteins | sample 1543001 | NCBI WGS metagenome assembly OFRA01 (sample SAMN07774221, study PRJEB24372) | wastewater metagenome | isolation source: Lake Maggiore Verbania | place: Italy: Verbania | collected 2015-12 | reverse complement strand
TATTCTTTTATATATACATATAAAGAACAGTATAATAGGTATTCATTATGAATACAACAAAAAAGGAGAAATCGTTATGAATTGGTTAAACAACACAGCACTTGGAAAAGCAGTACAGTCCTATGTTAAAGTATTTGTTTCAGTTGTGCTAGGATTATTCCTTGCAAATGGAGCAGACGTATTTGCAGTAGATGCTGGAGATCTTAAGACTTGGCTAGCCGCTGCTTTGGCTTCTGTGCTACCATTGATCGTTACAGCACTCAATCCTAAAGATACAAGATTTGGAAAAGGAAGCAAATAATGCCTACATCAATTAACGGATGGGAAGTTCTTGATAACCCACCTTGGGGAGACCCTAGAGCAAAGAAGAAGAAGATTGCCGCAACTGGAACTGACCTTTGGGTGAGAAAAGAAGCATGGCCTTTATTCGCCGCTCTTGTCACGGACTACAACAAAGCCATCAATAAGGTTACGTCATCTGACGGTTATGATTATAGACAAAGTAGAACTTCTGGAAACTGGAGCAATCACAGTTCTGGGACTGCGGTAGATATTAATGCTAGTGCAGAAGGTGCAGTTGGTCTTGGTTGGACAAAGTGGTGGACAACTCTTGGTAGAAATCGCAAGGCACAGAGAATTCGCAAGATGTATCAGATTGTTACATGGGGCGCATGGACTGGAATTGCTGACGATCCACACACACCACAAACAGAAGGCTGGGACGCTAATTGGGCCGATGCAATGCATTGGGAATTAAAGGCTGGAACGACAGTCGAAGATGTTAAGAGAGTAATTAAATTTCTTGGCATCACTGCCGATGGTGTTCGTAAAAATGACATTAATGGTAAGCCACTTAGCAAATAATGTAATAACGATCACCTTGTTATAATTGGTTTACTAAACTTTACAGGGTGTGATCAGTTTGACTCCGTTTGAAATCCTTATAATGACTGGAGCAGTTCTTGCTGCGGTAACAGGAATAATAGTTTTTAGCATGAAGATTGCTAAGGGGTTAAAAAAGGTTGTACACTTTTTAGATGATTTCAATGGTGAAGAGGAGCGACCAGGCATACCAGAACGTTTAGGTATGTCTGCTCGTATCTCTCAATTAGAAAACTGTATGAATGACTCTAAAGAACAAATGGAAGATATGAACAAGAAACTTATATTCATAGAAAAAGAACTTCATCCCAATCATGGAACTAGTATGCGAGACAAAGTAGATAGAATTGTTCTTCGCTTGGACACAGTAGAGGAAAAGATTATAGATCATGTCAGCAAGTAGTTATAGTGTCACTGTAGAAGTAAGAAATACAGTAGACACAATAGCGATTGACTACCCATCGGTTGTAGACTTTATTTCTGTAAATGAAGTATCTATAAATCCAAATGTGATTAGTGTAAGTCAGGTTTCTGATATTGACACAATAGCAATAAACTATTCAAACGCTATAACTTCAATAGTTTTAGAAGAAGTCTCTCCAGCCGTTCGATCAATTGAAATCATGCCGGGAGCAGGGTTAAGCCCAGTCAACTACGTAAACAATCTTATTGGAAATGTTGTTCTTACATACACTGCCCTATTGACCTACGTAAATCAATCTAATGGAATCTATACATATCCAATTAACCACAATCTTCATTACGACTATCCAATCGTTATGGTGTATAATTCTAGTAACGAGTTAGTAGATGTTTCAATATTGACAGTAGATGAAGACAATTTGAATCTACAATCTACTTCGAATATGAATGGGTATAGGGTGGTGGTGCAACGATGAGCAATCCTGCTAATACATCGTTTAACTTATGGAAGGGCGACACCCTCAGATTTACCTTGTCATTAAAAAATAGTGGTAGCGCATACAACATCCCCGAAGGAACTGTTTTTGCAGCGGCTATTAAAGAAAAAGATACAAGCACCTTGTATTCTATGACTGCTTCTGTGACTTCTGCAAGCACTGGCACGGTTCTTGTAACACTACCAGCAACAGTATCATCTACTCTTTCTGCAAGAAAGAATTGGATCTATGATGTGCAAATGACAGACTCTGCGTCAATCGTAACGACATTGCTATACGGCAATATTTTTGTTACAGACGAAGTAACGTCTTAATAGACTGTACGTCCTTATCACTTAGATATAATTTTGAGTTACAAAAAAGACACCAAAAGCACGGTTCTTCTTTATCGTCTACCCAAGGAGTCATCTGTCCATGAATGTCGTCTAAGCGACAAATAATTTGTGGAACGAAACCAGCCAAGGCTAGTTTATGATATGAGTGTAGTTGTTGTATAGTTACCATAATGATAACTATATCACATACATTTGGTAAGACTTAAAAGCACTTAAACGATACAATATAGGAACGCTATCTTCAGATCTAAGATAGAAAATTTTATTAAGGGAGCAACAAAAAGATGACAGTTTCACTACCAACCGCCTACCAGCAAGTAATCCATAAAACAAGATATGCAAGATGGATGGAAGAAGAAAATAGACGAGAGGATTGGAACGAAACAGTTGAACGTTATATCAACTACATTTTTGCTTCGATAGAAAAACACAATAACTATAAGTTTGATGAAACAATAAAGAATAGAATTCATAATGCTATTCTTGCTATCGACGTTATGCCTTCTATGCGCGGTTTGATGACTGCTGGTCCAGCACTAGATCGTGATAATACATGCCTATACAACTGTGCCTACTTACCAGTTGACTCACTTAGATCTTTTGATGAAGCAATGTATATTCTTATGTGTGGCACTGGAGTCGGATATTCAGTAGAGTCAAGATATGTCTATCAACTTCCAGTCATTAATGAGCATTTTGAAAACTCCTCTAGCACAATTGTTGTAGATGATTCTAAGGCTGGATGGGCTAAGGCTCTGCGTGAACTTATTGCATTGCTCTACCAAGGACAAGTTCCTTCTTGGGACCTTTCACAGATTCGTCCAGCAGGCGCACGGCTTAAGACTTTTGGTGGTCGTGCAAGTGGACCAGAGCCACTAGATAGACTGTTTAAGTTTTCAGTAGAAACAATCAGGGCAGCGGCAGGAAGAAGACTTACCCCACTAGAAGCACATGACATTATGTGTAAAATTGCAGAAGTAGTTGTAGTTGGTGGGGTGCGTAGGTCAGCAATGATTTCACTATCCGACCTTGAGGACAGAAACATGGCTTCCGCAAAGTCTGGATCATGGTGGGAATATAATGGTCAGCGAGCACTAGCAAACAACTCTGCTGTGTATGATCAAAAGCCAAGCATGGAAGTTTTCATGGCTGAGTGGAAGTCTCTCTACGACTCTAAGAGTGGTGAGCGTGGGATATTTTCTAGAGACGCTGCACAAAGAGTTGCAGCAAAGAATGGTCGTAGGGAATCTAACGTTGACTTTGGCACTAATCCATGTAGCGAAATTATTCTTAAGCCATTCGAATTCTGCAACCTTACTGAAATAGTAGTGCGCGAAACTGATACTGTTGAAGATCTTCTTGCGAAAGTAGAACTTGCAACAATCCTTGGAACAATTCAATCAACATTTACTAGATTTAAATACCTTAGAAAGATATGGCAGAAGAATTGTGAAGAGGAAAGACTCCTTGGCGTTTCTCTCACTGGACAACTTGGACACCCACTTCTTAATGGTTCTTATGGTATAGATAAACTAGCAGAGGTATTGCAAATGATGCGCGAGCGTGCGGTTGAGGTTAATAAAGAGTGGGCACTAACTCTTGGAATTAATCAGTCAGCAGCAATTACTTGCGTAAAACCATCTGGAACAGTATCACAACTTGTCAACTGTTCATCTGGAATGCATCCTTGGCACAGTCCATTTTATGCCCGCACTATTCGTGGAGACAATAAAGATCCAATTACAACATTCTTAAAAGAAACTGGAATTAAGAACGAGCCAGATGTAATGAAGCCAAACGATACAACTGTATTTACTTTTCCAATTAAGGCTCCAGACAAAGCAGTCACGAGAGCAGACCTTACTGCTATCCAGCATCTTGAAATCTGGTTAGCGTACCAAAGAAATTGGACAGAGCATAAGCCTTCAATTACTGTTTCTGTTAAGGAAGACGAGTGGATGGAAGTTGGTGCATGGGTATATAAGCATATGGATGAACTGTCTGGTATCGCCTTCTTGCCATACTCAGATCACGTTTATCAGCAAGCGCCATATCAAGAAATCTCAGAAATGGAGTATAATGAATTATTGTCAAACACTCCTCAGACGCTTGATTGGACATGGCTTACCTACTATGAGACATCAGATAGAACAACTGGTAGTCAAGAACTCGCTTGCGTTGCTGGAGAGTGTGACATAACTCAAGTTTAGTCGGAGGAAAAGTGTCATATACCAAACTTATATTTCAAGACGATCCTCTTGTTATTTGGTCGTTGGATGACATAAAAGATGGCACTACAAGAAGTGCAAGCAGCAGGTCTGTAAATTTTAAATCTGCAAGCGCACATACAGCATCTATAGTTATAGCAAGCACGTCAGTATATAATCAGCCAATTGTATTCGGTAGTAAATATGCTATAAATATAGAAACATCTGCCTCTGCTCTTGCAATACCAGCATTAGATATATTCTCAGAAAGATCAAAAAATAGAGAGTACGCACTGGAGTTCTGGTTAAAACTAGAAAACATATCTTCTACTGAAAGAAAAATATTTTCTAAAAGAAACTCTACAACTAATGGTCTTTTTATATCCTATAATAATATTATTCTTAGGTGTGGCGACTCAGATAAGTATGTTGAAACCTATCAAAGTATTAGTAGTGTTGAAGAGCCGATACATGTGGTTGTTCAGTACAACTCAAGGTCTGTCGATCTAATACTAAATGGACAGATATCTTCTACTGTTATTAATTCTTCAATATTTGAAACCATAGATGCTAGTCATGACACAAACAACTATATTGATTTTTATGGTGATGGAGCCAATGATAATATAGTAGACTGTATTGCAATCTATTCAAAAAAATTAAATAAATCAAAAGCCCTAAGACATTATATGTATGGAATTGCACATACTGTTCAAGGGCAGACATTTAGTAGCCGTGGTGGAGACTTCTACAATCTTTCTTTATCAACAACACGACCTACATATCAAAAAATTCTAACAACATATGATGATTTTAATTTTATATCTTCAGTAGAGTATGAAAATATGCACCATGATAACTATGGAATGAAGGTTTATACGTACGATCCTCCAACGTTATTTTCAATTGACGATGGGATCACTAAACTATCAGCAAATAACATTTTATTTTCAAGTTCCCAAAACACTAAGGGTTCTTTTATAGACATTCCAGAATCATATCTTCTCGCTAATGATCAAAGTGGAATAAAGCCAATATTTGTTAAAGTAAATCTTTGTGGACAGGTTCCAGAAAAACAAGAAAGCCAATCAATATTTTCTATATCAAAAAATATTAATCAAGATCTAATAAGATTTGACCTATATAACGACTCAACTAGCCAATCAGCAAACTCATATAAAATTATTGTTAGAAGCGATGAGACGGCAGAAGAGGTACAGTTTAGTGTATCTAACATTTCCTCATCTCCAAACATTTGGCTTGGTGTAGACTTTACAGATAAAACAATATTGTACTTTGGAGATTCAACAACTGGAAGCCTAACAACTGGAAGTTATAACTCTGCTAGCGTAGATCCACTAATTTTGTATAACAATAGAATTCCACAGGGTGGCAATATAAGAATAGGCAGCAGATACAACTATACAAGTTCAGACACGCTGTCTACAATTGGGAATACATATCAGTTTTATGGAAAGTTTTTGCAGTTTTTTGTAGCAAACTATAAATCAGTTAACTCTTTTAGTTCTGTTTCTTCTATAGAAAACAGTGGAGCAAGTGCAAAATACTATAACGCAACTTGGTCTAATGTTAAAAATAAATTTAATGTTTCTTCTTATGGAAAAGCAACATTTAATCTTCCTTGCTATAACTTTTTTGGAACACTACAGGATGATGTATATGCAATATCTGCAAACAGGATAGAGTTCTTTTATCCATACATACAATCTAATTCTGAAGTTGACATTTACGTTTCTGGATATCAATATGTGGATTACGACAACCCAGAACTAGACACAGCGTTTCAACCAAGAACGTCTATTCGATCAGAGAATTCTTTTAAATGGATAAATAACATAAACCTAACAGAGAAGTATTTAAAGTTTGAAGTAGAGATGAGTCCAGTAGATAACCTTGACTATCCTCCAATATTTTCTGGCATGAAGATAAGCACGTATCCTATGGTTCTATCGGACTCAGCATCTTATATGGCTTTGGGTGAAAAAATTAGAATGTATGGGGATGCACAAAATCAAATATTTCTTCCAGAGTCCGACAAAACTCCTACATCATTTATGAAAAATAATTCTGGAATAAGATTAAATCAAAACAAGTTTGATATTTTATTCAACAGTGTTCCAGTAAACTTTAATCCAGAAAGCATAAATGGCTTATCTTCGTGGATAGATGCAAGATTTATAAATGGTTTTAATGGAAATTATAAACAAGACAATGATTCTATAGATGTATGGACAGACCTATCCGCAGAAAGAAACAATGCAACACAAACAACTGCTTCCGCAAGATCAAAATATAGATCTCAATCATTAAACTTACTTACTATTAATGAATCAAGTGGTGCTGAAAGCGGATCGGTAACTTTGTTTACAGCAAGCGGAGCAACGGCATCATCAACAAATAATTTTTCTAGTCATGGACTAAGGTCTATAATTATTACACCAACTGGAACTGTTCCATATTCATATATTCAAACATCTTCAGTGGGTGGAATTGGATCTAACATGTTTGCTGGAGAAACATATACCGCTGTAGGAACCATAATAATTAACAATCCGCAACTTTCTCAGTCTAGCAGTGCTAGAAAAATAATTGCATTTGTAAAAGATGGAGCCTCTTATACAAGATATGATTCTGCACAAGCATCAAACTCTGCTAGTTCATACAGTCTTTCTGTCACTTTTACAACTGGTTCTGCCGCTACAGACGCATTTATAAGATATTATAATGGGGCCAGCGCAACCAATGAAGTGGTTTACTGGGACGACTTAGGCATATATTCTGGATCAACAATTTCTGGAAGTCCAATATCATGGTACGGGCCACTAGAACTTGATGTAGATAATCAGACAGTAAAGTTTGATGGAGCAGATGACTATTTTAATATAGCAACTGGATCAATTGCTCAACCATTAACATGCTATGTTGTAGCAAGATCATTTAAAGACAATACAGCAATATTTGGAAACGCTGTTCAGGTTCCAACACTTTATACATCTAGTGGAAAGTTTTATGCATATGCAGGAACAAGTGCATCACTTGCACAAAACAATAAACAGTTTAATGTATTTAGTATTGTTTATAATGCTGGATCAAGCAGTGCTAGAGTAAATGGTAGTGCAGTGTTTTCTGGAGATTTAGGAAACCATGAAATTAAATCTGGTGGAATAAATATTGGCGCTGGCTACGTTGAACCACTAGGTGCATCTGCTACTCTTGGTGGAGACGTTTGTGCGTTCTTATTATATCGTGGAGCACACACTACTACTAACCTCCAATTTGTTGAAAATTGGCTAAAAGAAACTTGGGGGATAGAGTGATAAAACAAATTGGAAGCGTAGGATTATTTTTAAGATATGAAAGTGGTGGATCTGGAAGATACCGTCTTTTTAGTGTCTATGACTCATACGCAAAAACTAATTTGATTTTTTCATCTAGTATAAACTTTACTAATAATACTATTTCGGCAAGTGGAGGATCTTCATCATTTACCTATTATGTAGATGGAACTCAGTCATCTGCTGTTGCTGCTAATTCTTGGCAAAATGTATTAATTTCTTTTAACCCAAAAATCTTTATAGATGCGTCTAAAGATTTTATTGTAGAGTTTGGCGACACAACAAGTAGCACAAATATGTATATACAGAATGTTTATATTAATAATAACTCTATACAAAATGAATATGAAGCAAAACTTATAAATAGCGCATTTAATGGATCACATACACTTGCGAGCAATACAGTTAGCGCATCAGTTAGAGACTCTCTTTTTATAGACTTGCCAGAAAAAAACTATACTGCTTCTTCAAGGAATGTTGTATATCAACCTAGATTTGGGCAAAAAAGATTTCTCACAGATATAAAAGCGGCTGGGCGTGGAACTTGCATTTCTTATCTATCAGCGGCAAATGTAGGCAACCTTGTTTTGATTGGAGATCAATTCTATGTTGATAATGTCCAAATTATAGCAGGGGACAATGTTCTATCTTTATACGATGGAAATATTTATACTATAGGATCAGATAACAGATTTTCAATTCTTTCATCTCAAATTGGTGACGTAGTTTATGTTTTAAATGGTCTTAGGAACAAAAATGAATACTTTATAAAAACAACTTCGTCCACATGGACAAACACTGAAATAGCAGTTAAGTATAACTTTGACCAAAGTGAAGAAGAAGGATTAACATTTTAGCCAACAGGTAGCATTTTTTTTAAAAAATAGAACAACTTGTTGCCACAAATACATCAATTTCAAAGAATATATGCTACTATTAGGACATGAAAAACCTTAGAATGTCAATAGTACAAGACCGATCACCTTATGGACTTTATGTATGGAAACTACCAAATGGAGAAATATATAAGGATGATGAGGGAAACATATTAAACATCCCATCTTTAAAGGGCGACAAGGATAAAATAAAAAATATTCAAGATGCTGCTAAAAGTTATGGTGAGTCAGAGGGCGAGGCAGTCTTTATTCCAGGAGTAGGACGTGTTAGCGAAGAAGAGTACCAACAGGATCTGTATCTGATGAAAGAGGGATACACCCCATATGGAGACACAGGAGCGTGGAGAGATGCAGGAAGATCAACAAGAGCACTTAATCAAGGGAATTAGTCTTCCAAGGTTAAATCAGGAAGTTCTTATTCAAGAGATAGATGACTTTAGACAACCTATTGAAAAGATGCTTGAACTTCATGGCCTTTCACAAAACTTTAAAAGAAATGCAAAAAGAAAATTTGCAAAAGAACTGACAACTGTAAGTGGTCAGGTAGTATCAGCAGAAGATAATCAATATTCTGGAGATAGGTCATCTTCAAAGCAGATAATTCCAGATAAGTTTGGCTACGGAATCTTTGACGTTGTAGAGCCACAATATAATCTTTATGCTTTGTCAAAAATATATGAACTTTCAGCAGCAAACTATGCTGCAATCAATGCCAAGGTTGCAAACATTGTTGGGCTAGGATATGACCTTAAGCCAACACTTAAAGTAACTCAGAGGATGGAAGAGTCTCCAAACGCAGAAGATCTTGCTAAGTATAGAAAAAACATTGCAAACGCTAAAGCAAGAATGATTGAATGGCTAGAGTCACGTAACGACGAAGACACTCTGACCGCCACCTTGATAAAAGTTTATGTAGATGCAGAGTCAACTGGTAATGGATATATTGAAGTTGGTAGAAAAGCAAATGGAGAAATTGGATACATAGGACACATTCCAGCATCCACCATGAGAGTTCGTAGGCTTAGAGATGGCTTTGTGCAGATAGTATCTGGAAAAGCAGTTTTCTTTAGAAACTTTCAAGACACAACAACAAGGAATCAAGTAACAACAGATCAAAGACCAAATGAAATCATACACATAAAAAAGTACACACCAACAAACACATACTATGGTGTTCCAGCAATCGTTGCTGCAAAGAATGCTATGGCTGGCAACGAGTTTGCCTCCAAGTTTAATCTTGAATACTTTGAGAATAAAGCAGTTCCTCGTTATATTTTCTGGCTAAAGGGTGCAAAGATGTCCCGTGAAGCAGAAGAGAGACTCTTCGAGTTTTTCCAAGGTAATCTTCGTGGACAGAACCACAGGACCGCAATCATACCTCTTCCAGCAGATACTCCAGATAGTAAAGTTGAAATGAAGATGGAGCCAATTGAGGCTGGCATTCAAGAGTCATCATTTAACCAGTATCGCAAATCTAATAAAGAAGAAATTCTTATGGCACATAGAGTTCCTGTCTCTAAAGTTGGCGGCGCTGAAGGTATTGGCCTTGCTGCTGCAAGAGAAGCAGATAAAACATTTAAAGAACAAGTGTGTAGGCCAGAACAAGATTCTTTAGAAAAGAAGATTAATAAGATGATTCAAGAAAAAACAGATATCTTTAGGTTTGAGTTCAACGAACTAACACTTACAGATGAAGAAACTCAATCTAAGATTGATGAGAGATATCTTAGAATGAAGGTTATTGTTCCTAACGATGTTAGGCCAAGACTTGGACTATCTAGTCTTCCAGACGGAGATACTCCAGTTCAGTTAACTGGACAACAAGCAGCAGAAGCGACAGCACAAGCAACTGGTAATAGGCTTAGAGATCAGCAAAGATCTTCCGCAGCATCAGATACAGATGGAACTGGTAGGGCAACAATGGGCGACGGAAGACAGCAACAGTAAAATAAATTTAAATAGGGATATAATGTATACTATGACACAAATTTCTAAAGCACATTTTAGCAGCACTGGAGACGATATCCGTTTCAGTATGCCAATTGCTAAAATAGACCAAGAGCGCAGGACTGTTTCAGGGTTCGCTACGCTAGACAACATTGATCGTCAAGGCGATAAGTTAACCCCAGAGTCATCTAAGGAAGCGTTTTCTAATTTTCGTGGAAACGTAAGATTAATGCATCAACCAATTCCTGCCGGAAAGGTTCTTTCCTTTAGAGAAAACACATTCTACGATCCCAAGACTTCTAAAACATATAGTGGAATTTTTGTAGATGCTTATGTATCTAAGGGAGCAGAAGATATTTGGCAAATGGTTTTAGATGGAACACTAACGGGATTCTCAATCGGAGGAAGAATCATGGATTCAGAGCCTACGGTTGATGAAGAAAGTGGTGAGTCTATAAGGCTTGTTAAAAAGTATGAACTAATGGAACTTTCACTTGTTGATAGCCCAGCAAATCAGTTTGCAAACATTCTTTCTATTCAAAAGTCTAAGGATGGAGTCACAACTTCTGGTATTGCTACGGAAGTTTCTGTGCAAAATATTTTTTGGTGCGACTCAGACACTGTTGCTATAGCAAACAAGGCAGAAGACCTTTCTTGTCCAATGTGTGAGTCATCAATGACTCAAGTAGGATGGATTGAAGAAAACGATATGGATCAAATCGGTAAGGTTGTTGACTCCTATTTCTCTAAAAGGATGAAATCAGAAGAGTCCAATGAGAGTTCTGGTATGCGTAGGAATGAAATGAAAAAAAGCACAATTGTAGAGAATCATCCTCAGTGTGATGGTGGCTTTGGCGTTGTTGATAGCGATGGAGAACTTAAAGGATGCTATATCTCTCGCACAGATGCAGAAGCGGCAATGGCACAAGATGACGAACAGCATATGTCCGATAATAATATGGATGAAGAAGGTAACGATGACATGATGAGTAATGCCCACCATGTTAAAAAAGAAACAATAACTTCTGAAAATACTCCTATGAAAAATCCAAGTCAAGGAAATCGTGGACGAGTTTCTGAAATTGTAAGCAGAAGAAAAAAGAAGGTTATGTTTAAGGCTGGGGCTGGTGAAGTTTCCGCTGGAGATTTTGTTGCATATTCTGTAAATAAAGATCCACAGCCAACTCAATATGCTAAAGGAAAGGTTGAGTCAATTAGAACCTCTGGTACTGTGAATATTAAAGGAACCAATGAGAAGGTTGTGGCATCAACAGAAAATCCAGTTGCAATAATTAGAGTCTATCGTCAAATATCTGGTGGGCGCTATGTTCCAACAGACAGAAAAGTTGCTAAAGCAATGTCAAACCTTAGAAAACTAAAACCACTAATGACTAAGATGACAGAAATGGAAAAAGTTTCTGACACACAGTTAAGGTCGGTAGTTGAGCAACATAATCAAAAATATGGTAGTGTTAGTTCTAAGAAAGTGACTGTTGCTATGCTACGACAGGTTTACAATCGTGGTATTGGTGCGTATAGAACCAATCCAGCATCTGTGAGACCAAATGTTGCATCAGCAGAGCAATGGGCAATGGCAAGAGTAAATGGTTTTTTGTTCGCTGTTCGAAGTGGAAAGTTTAAAAGAAGTCCGTTCGATACAGATTTGCTGCCAAAGGGTCATCCTTTGGCAAGTAAGAACAAAGAAAAGTCGGATATGAAAAAGTCTGATTCAAAAATAGAAGGAGGTGTTGAAGTGGCTGAAAATATAGAGGCCCAAGAAGAAGTCCTTGATGCCGCCGAAGCCCCAGAAGAGACAGAAGAAGTAGAGTTCGAGGTAGAAGAGTCTATAGAAGAAGTAGAAGACGCTGACGCTGAACTCGTACTTGCAAAGGCTGACGATGAAGTAGAAGAGGCACAAGTCGAAGACACTTCCGATTCAGCAAGTCTTGAAAAGGCTTTAGGTGAGGTTAAGGATCTATTAGAGGCAACAGTAGCAAAGGCTATCGAATCAAAGAATGATGGTCTTAGTGAAATTTCAAATGCAATTTCAGAACTGGCTAAGTCATTAGATGACAAAATCGGTGGATTGCAAGCAAGATATGATGAATTAACAAAGAGTTTTGCTGGTCTTAATGAAACTACTGAGCAGTTGGCTGCTAGAGTGGAAACAGTAGAAGAAGATACAGCAATTAAGAAGTCTGGAGAACTAGAATATAGTGCTCCAGAACAACCTATGATGAAGAAGTCATTATGGGGTGGACGTTTCCTCAACTCCGCAGAAATATTTAACTAAATACAAAATTGAAAGAGAGGTGTAAATAAATGAGCGATATTATTAACAAAGCAGTAGTAGATGCCGGAACAGGTGCTATTATCTCCGACGTTGCAAATGACAACATGGAGAACCTTACAACCAACCCGCTAACACAGGCTGGTGGATCACTACTTGCAGAACAGTCACGTCAATTCCTTGACTATATCTTTGATCAGATGGTACTTGGAAACGACGGACGCAGACAAATTATGAGAGCCAATACAGCAGAATTTGACAAGATCCAAGTTGGAACTCGTCTTATTCGTAAGGCTTCTCAGGCATCAGAGAACATTTTTGATGCTGGCGCAGGAACGACAGCCTATGTCAACCGTGGTGCTCAGTTTACTAAGGTAGAGATTGTTACGACTAAGTTCCGTCTTGATTATGAACTCTCAACTGAAGGTCTTGAGGACAACATTGAAGGATCTGCACTTGAAGATCACATTGTTCGCCTAATGGCTTCACAGTTCGGTAATGATCTTGAGGACATTGCTATTAACGGTCTTGCTGCACAAGGAACTGCATCATATGCTGGTACAACTTACCCATACACACTGGATGGTTTCGTTGCACTTGCTGATGGTTCCGCTGGTGGAACACATTTTGGTACTGCTGCAACAATTACAACAGCATCAAACTTCTTCACAGCAGCAACAACAGCAGGCGCGTTGAAGACAGGTTCTGCAATCGTATTCTTCGAGAACCTTTACAATGCACTTGGACGTAAGTACAAGGCACGTAGAGGCGACCTGAAGTTCTACGCATCAACAAAGAACGTACAGACTCTGCTCACAGATCTCCGCGCAATCGGATCTGGTGGAGTTCCAGAAGACATTGCTTCTGGCGTTCTTAGAGGCACACAACCACGTATTGGTGGACCAGCAGGTATGGTTACATCCATCTACGGTATTCCCGTAATGGAAGTTCCACTGTACCCAGATCACTATGTCGATCTTACATTCCCACAGAATAGAATCTGGGGATTCCAGAGAGACGTAACGGTTCACCGTGAGTTCAAGCCAAAGAAGGACACAATTGAATATACAGTATTCATCCGCATGGGCGTAAACGTGGAAGAACTTTCCGCAATGGCTAAGGCCAACGCTGTAACAGGCTGATAATATACATAGACTAGGGGCTGGTGTAACAACCAGCCCCTTTTCTATTATCAAATGTATAGTAAAATAGAGGTGAGGTGCATATAAATGATCGAATATTTAAGGTCAGATAATAGCGAGACACAGATTACTTTTACTGCTGCAAGCGGCGTGACATCGGTAGTTTTTGAAATATATGATCTTGATACAAATGAGTTTGTTCAGTCGGGAACAGCAGCATCTGGAGCATCTTCAATTTTTACTGGAACGCTAACACAAGTATCATCTACATATGATAGAAATCTTAAACTTGAATGGATTAGCAGTACTGCTTCAGGAGCAAGCAGCACTATCAACTATGTCTCTCTTATGCGTCCATTTGTCACTGCAACACGCGCTAGAGCCACTGCGACTATTGCATCAACCGAAACGGATGCCACAATAAAAACGCTTGAGAGAAAGGCTAGAATGTTCCTTCAAAGCCATATTGGAATAGACTTTCTTAAGCAATATAAAAGCATAGTTGTGTATGGTAACGACACAGACATTCTTACCTTGCCAGAACCAATAATAAGAATAGATAAGGTATACGAGGATGATGTTCTAATTTATGACTCTATCTCTACTGCATCTGTTAATGATTTTGATTACGCCATAGAGCCATCAACATCTAAAATGAGAATAAAAATTATTAACACTAACAATGAGTTTGAAAGAGGCGTTCTTGAGTACCCAGACTTTTCAATACTCCCATACAATGGAACATTTAAAAAAGATAAGCAATACAGAATTACTGGAATTTTTGGATATCAGTATGTTCCAAATCAAATAGAACAGGCCACGTCACTTTTAATAGAAGACTATCTTTGCAATGACTTTAACATTAGAAACAAAAACATATCAAAACTAACCAATGACTCATACGACTTAACATATGCAGGAGATTCTGCACAAGGAACTGGTAACCTTCTTGTAGATAAACTAATATCTCCTTGGATGACACAAACTAGATTTATGGTGGTATAAATGGGTGTGTGTATTGCTGGCACTTCATATACGATGCAAGCAGATATATATGTTCCTACTGTTACTCAGGACACTACTGGCGCAGTTATAAAAAACTGGACATTTGAAAAAACTTTAGACTGCTATGTGAGGGGAATTCTAAGCACTGGTTTAGGGAAAAACTCTACAGAAGTTTCTATAGACTATTTGACAAACATGCTAAACGCATTAGTGAAATTTAGATCACAGGAAGTTATACCTACGAATAGAAGAGTTGTACGAATTAGAAACAATTCAGGGGTTATATTTTTAGAAAACCAAGATTCATCTTCAGACGGTGGCTTCCAGTCGTCAACTATATTTGAGCCAAGAGGATCAACCCCACTATTTAATTTTGATGGTTCTGTTATAGAGTATGAAACCGTATTAAAGAGACAAGAAATACAAAGGCTTGGTGCATAGTGGCAACTAGGGTGGCAAGAAGAAGTGTTGATGATGGTGGTATGCCAGATAAAATTCTTGCTTTAAATGCCTATGACATGTCAGTTATTTCTTCAGTTCATAGTGGATCAAATAAAAAAATCATAGAAAACAATGCAGCAAAAATAGTTGCATCATATTTTGAAAATTTAGTAGATGCTAAAGCAAGAGCAAACCATTCTAGCCTACACCACGTCTACGAGTTTGATCAGACTGGACAAAAAAATGCACGCTTGTTTAAGAAAAATATTTCTAATAGCGGAGCAGGTGCTGTAATATCATTTACATTTTTAGACTCTAAGATGCCTAATAGGAATGGTCAAATTTTCTATAAAAAGGCTATTGTTATGGAAAAACAATCAAAGCCAGTTGTAATAAGTCCAAAGTCAGCAGGGTTTTTAGTATTTCAATTAGACGATGGATCTTTTGTGAA
>OFRA01000184.1_pt1 | contig 15989 bp, 17 predicted proteins | sample 1543001 | NCBI WGS metagenome assembly OFRA01 (sample SAMN07774221, study PRJEB24372) | wastewater metagenome | isolation source: Lake Maggiore Verbania | place: Italy: Verbania | collected 2015-12 | reverse complement strand
ATTATTTTACACATTTCTTATAATGTTATATTTCTTGATTTTTTTATGATATTGTGCATTATATATGTTTGTTCGTCAGTGTCATAGTAAGTAGGTAATTAAGTCTAACTAAGTCACACAGAAATGTGTGGCTTTTTTAGTGACAAGTGCTGAACTCTTTATGATATTTTATAGATGCTTTATTATATGCTATACTGGCTTCTTCTGGAGTATCAAACAATCCGAGGTTATTTACTTTTTTATTTACTGCTATTCTTGCCCTCCATTTATTGCGAGATTTATCAAGATACACACCTTTATATCCAGATGTATTATTTCTTAATTTTAATTTATTATGTTGATTTTGATAACGAGTAGCCAATCTTAGATTTTCTATTCTGTTATCGTCTTTGATTTGATTTATGTGATCTATCTGCATACCAGCAGGAATTTCTCCATTATATAAAATCCAAATCAGTCTGTGTGCTTTATATAATTTGTTATTTATTCTTATTACTCTGTAACCTATATTATCAACACTACCAGCTACATCACCAATCTTTACGTTGTTAGCAGGTTTAATTTTATAAATCAAGTTGCCATCTTTATATTCAAAAATTTCTTGTAATTGTTCTTTAGTCATATAAAAAATATATATCAAATATTTTAGCAAATCAAGGCTAAAATGGTGTTGTAGATATATATATCTGTATGAGCTTTACAGGAAAAAAACACAGTGAAGAAACCAAACGCAAGATTAGCGAATCTCGCAAGAACTACAAGGGCAAGAATCATCCAAGATATAATGCTGTTTGGGACGACGACCAGCGTGCAAAGTATATACTAACAATGCATCATCGCCGCCAAGAAGAACAAAAAGTAAAGATGTTTCTTATAAAGTATGATAGTCTATATCGCAAATTTAACTCAGTAAAACAATAACAATATAATAAAGGAACAAAATGTTTGAACATATATCATTAAAAACTATGGTTGCTTACGAGCGACAGACTAAAAATAACGCACTAGAACTTTTCTCAATTGAGAAAAAAAGTGCCATTGATTTGTGTTGGCTTGCTTGGATGATTGCTCATACCAAAGATAATACAACAACATTTGAAAAGATTGAAAATCTATCTGGAGAAGAATTTAGTAAAATCTTACAATCAATAAGTGATGAACCGAAGTCAGTTTAATGTCCAAAACAACATCAGCACACGATATAGTTGCTTGGGCAATTATAGAATTGAATGTATCATTGCCTTATGAAGTTTTATGTGAAATGTCTCCAAACGACCCATTGTATATATCATTGCTAGATGCATGGAAGAAACGCGAGGAAAGGTTAGATCGGCGTACAGGGTTATTGGCGGCGGTCATTGCCAATTGTATGGGTAGTGGCAAAAAGAAATATGAACCCAAAGACTTTATGCCACAACAACCAAAGCCTGTAAAGCAGCAAGAGAATGAAGTCAAGACTCAACTTATGCAATATATGCAGACCAAGAAGGATAAATAAAATTTATTACCTTATACTTATATGAAAGTATATTATAACTTATGGCAACAATTAGTACAGTCGCAGTAGATTTCGTAGCAAATACAGCAAAGTATACGCAGGGACTGACTGGTATGCAGAAGCAGACAAAGGCGTGGGCTGCTGGTATAAAAAAAGATACACAAGGTGCTACTGATGCTTTTGATGGTGTATCAAAGGCATTGACTAGATTTGCGACACAGGCTGTTTCTATTGTTGCAATACAAAAGATTGGAGCAGCGTTCGTTCAAGCTGCTAAAGATGTGTCAATGCTTGCTGATGAAGCAGAAAAGGTTGGAGCAAGTGCTGAACAGTTTTATGCTTTGGATAAAGCGGCTAAAAAATTTGGAAGTAGTGCATTGGATATAAAGGTCGCTTATAAAGAAATACAAAAATCTACAAATGAAGCATTGGCTGGAAACAAAGAAACTGTAAAAAGTTTTGATGATTTGGGATTGTCATTCAATTATATTGCTGGATTGTCTCCTGATGCAAAATTCTTGGCTGTCGCAGATGCACTATCTAAAGTTACAGATGAAAATAAAAGAGCAGAAATAGGTGTAAAACTACTTGGTAAATCATATACAGAACTTGCACCTCTTATAGCAAAAGGTGCATTTGGTATAAGTGTGGCTGGTGCTGGTGGATTGTCTGAAAAAGATATAAAAACAATAGATACAGTAACCAAAGCATTTGAAAAACTTGGAAATACTGTAGATAATGAATTTAAGAAAGCAATTGTTGATCTTGCACCAGCATTGATGGCGATTGCTGAAGTTGCAAAGATTATTGCTATAAATTGGGGAAAAGTATCAATTTTATTTTTATCACTCAATTCAACTGTTGGAGGTTTGGCATCATCTGTTGGTGCAAAATTAGCACCATTACTTTTGTTAATTTCATCAAACTTGTTGCAATTTTCCAATGCTATGGTACAAACGATTGCATTTTATACTCTTAAATTTTATAGTTCCACAAGTTCAATGGCAAAAGCATTTGTTATTTTTACTGATGTTTTGATTTCACGGATCACTCTGGGAATTGCTGGAATTGGTGGGCTACAAACAGCAATTGCAGCATTTGGAGCTTCGGCAAGTTTTATTCTTACTGGATTGACGGGACTTGTTACGGGATTGTCTGCTGCATTTACCAGTTTTGGTATTGGTGTTGTAATAATTGGAGGAGCACTGGCTGCTTCTTTTATGGCAGGATTGGTTGCTATGGAAGCATTGTTCAATGGATTGGCAAGAGCACTTGAATTCTTTGATAAAAATTCAGAGGTGGCAAAGGAGTTTAGAGAATCAGCGACTCTTTATGAAAAATATAGAGAAAAAATTGTAGCGGGTGTATTTGGCATTGATACAACTGGAAATAGTCCAGAAGTACTTGCACAAAGAATGAAGTCTGCAAATTTACAGATTACACAAGATGCAGAAAAAGCGGGAAAAGCATTGGATGAAGAAGCCAAGAAAATAACTAAACTGAAAGAAGAAGGTAAGAAGTTATTTGATGAAATCTCTAAACAATCAGAGTCAATAACCGCCAGTGTAATGACTCCATATGAAAATGCAGATGCTGAGTTCAATAAATTGACACTTGCATTTGACGTTGGAACAATAACAATAAACACTTATATCAGAGCTGTTGAAAAACTAAAGAACAGCATTGATGATGTTGATTTGGCTAAACTTCGTGCTGTATATGGAACTGGACCACTTGGTGTTCTTGGAGCATTTGATAAAACTGGAATAAAGGACCAAACACGCTTTATGCAGAGTGGCATAAAAGCAGAAAACTTTGGAATTGGAACAAATGTTGGTGGAGAACTTCCAAAAGGAATACAACCATTTACAAGTCCATATGCACAATTACAAGCACAACTAAAGAGCACAGGAACTGCATTGTTGGAAAATGGTAGAACTGCTAAAGAGGTATATGATTCAGAAGTACAAGCAATAAATGCGGCAGTAGAAGCATATAAATTACAAGGCAGAGAAGAAGAAGCATTGAGATTGCAAACTATTGCATTGGCAGATGCGTTCAATGTATTACAGGATGCAAATATAGAAGCTTTCGCAAGAGCAAATCCATATATCATTCAAGCATTCAGTTATATGTCTGATTTTGCTGACCAATTCAGCAGAGCAATAGTTGCTGGAGAAAGTTTCGGAGAAGCATTAAGTGGTGTGTTCAAGAACATACTAAAAGACATTACAGCAATGATACTTCGCACAACAATACTACAGGCTATCATGCAAAGTATTGGTATTATTTCACCAACAACAAATGCAGCAGCAGCATTTGGAAAGATGACAGGACTTGTTCCAAGAGCAAGTGGTGGTCCTGTGATGGCTGGTGGTGGCTACCGTGTTGGAGAACGTGGTCCAGAGACCTTTGTTCCACAAACCAATGGATATATATTGCCAAACGATATGGCACCAAGCGAAACTGTAGTTGTAAATCAAACAATCAATGTACAAACCGGCGTGGCACAAACTGTTCGTGCTGAAATGGCTTCGTTGATGCCAAGGTTCAAGGCTGATGCTATGGCTGGTGTGCTTGAAGCCAAACAACGCGGTGGCAGTTATAGCAGAGGATTGTCGTTCGCCTAATATATAATAATATGCCGTCATTTCCACTAACATATCCAACCAATACTAAACTTGCTCCAAAGAGTATTGATTTTACTAGCAAAACAATTGCTACACAGTTTCGTAGTCCATATACAGGCAAAACACAAACATACAGATATGGTGGTCAATGGTGGGAACTGACATTAACATATGCACCATTGTTTCAGAGTGATGCTGAAGAACTTACAGGATTTCTAAATGCATTGGCTGGAACAAGTGGAACATTTACATACAAGTTGCCAAGCAAGTTTTTGATAGGTGCCAATGTTGGCATAACTACCACAGCAACTGGAAATGATTTTACAGTAACCAGTGGTACTGTTCAAGTTGGTAAATATGGATATGATGGCAGCAGCAACAGGCTTGTTCAATTTACTACAGCCACAAGTTTGTTTCCAAAACTATCTCCAAGCATTTCTTATACTATAAATACAACATCCGGCACGAACTTGCGTTTAGCAACCAATGATATTAACTTTTCAGTTGATGAAATGATGCTCACTGGCATCACTGTTCCGTTTGTGGAGGCTATATAATATGAGTAGAACTGGCGTATCAGCAACATATGTAAGCAGCAGCGTGGTATTGGTGCAGCCATATATTGCTGCGTATATGGACTTTAGCGGCAGTGCTGTAAGAGTATGGACAGGCAACACAAGCAAGAGTTTGAGCGATGATTTTGGTGGCGGAAACTATCTGGGTGTTGGCACACTTGGAGGAGTGTCATCCGTGACAGAAACAACAGATGTGAGTGCCAAAGGTATTGACCTTACATTGTCTGGCATACCAACTGAATATGTGTCATTGGCATTGAGTGATAATTACAGAGGCAGACAAGTTGCTGTGTATCTTTTATTATTCAACACAGCCATGACATCATATGAACAAATCACAATGTTTCGCGGCAGAATGAATCAAATATCAATAAATGAATCTGGAGAAACTTCTACATTGATTGTTTCATGTGAAAATAGATTGATAGAATTGAACAGAACAACTGATGTGCGTTATACAGATGAAGCACAGAAACAATTATATCCAACAGATACAGGATTGAAGTTTGTGGCTGCAATGGCAAACAAAAGTATATATTGGGGCAACAGTGCTCCTGGTAGTGTTGGCAATACAGCAGATGAAGGAACTGGTGACGGAGACAACACTGGAGGAGGCTAATGTATATAGACTCATCATTTTATAACAAACTACAAGAACTTCATGCGATTAAATTCAATTGGAGAACAAACTGTTGTGGAACTTTTGTTGGTAAAATGCTAGAGCATATGTATCAAAAAGATTTTTTATCTGAATTTAAGGATAAACTCAAAGATGAAAAAACAAACAGTTTGTTGATAACATCAAAAGGTGGTTGGCACAATATATTGACAAGTGCTGGATTTGTTAAAAGAAATGATAGAGCAATGTATGCTGGTGATGTTGTAATATGTGAAAATGCCATAGGAATATATGATGGCACAAAAGGATTATTTGCTGGCGGAAGTTTTCGCAACAAAGGTAGAATAACAGATTGTTATCATTATACGGAGAAATAAACTATGGCAGAACTATTAGCAGCCGAAGTACTTTACGCACTAGCATCCGCTGGTGTATCAACCTCACTTGCTGTTGAAGCAGCCATTGTTATTGGTTCATATGTTGTTGTAGCAGGCACAGCATATGCCATTGCACAAAGCATGATACCAACTCCTGCGTTTGGCAGTTTGCAGAGTGAAACATCTGGAAAAATAACTATGACACGCGACACTGTTGCGTCAAGGCGTGTTATATACGGCACAAGCAAAGTGTCTGGACCAATGTTGTTTGCAAGCACAAACAGCAGTGGAGGTAGCAACAAGAATGAATTTTTACATCTGGTTGTAGCATTGGCTGGACATGAAATCAGCGACCTGAAGAACATTTATTTTAATGATGTTATGGCGTTTGATAGTGGCAGTGGTCAAACAGCCACTTTTCCAGCAGACAAACTGGCAATAACATACAAGGTTGGTGCAACATCACAAACAGCATATACAATGACTCCATCCACAGAGTGGGATAGTGATTGTAAGCTCAATGGCATTGCCAGCATATACGCAAAGTTGGTTGCTGATCCTGCTGTATATCCAAATGGTATTCCAAACATAAGTGCAACTGTTGTTGGACACAAACTACAAGATGAAACTGGAACTGATGTTGATTATTATGATAATCCAGCACTTATTCTTCGCCATTATTTGTTGAACTATTTTGGTGCAACATCAGATGAAATTGACAGTGGAAGTTTTGATGTTGCCAAAGATGCTTGTAACTACGAACCATATGGTGCCAATACAGGCAAAAGATATACTTGTAATTATACATTTACTCTCAACACAAAACCATCAGACATCATAGAAGATATACTAAAAACTTGTTATGGTAAGTTGGTTTATACAAATGGTAAATTTACACTCAAAGTTGGTGTATATAGTGCACCAACAATTTATCTAAATGAAGATGATTTGCTTGGCAGCATAAATGTAACAACTAAAACTAGCATTGCCAATAGTTTTAATAGTGTTCGTGGATTGTATGTTGATGGAAACAATTATACAAGCAGCTTTCAAGCGGCTGACTTTGTGCCAATAACCAGCAGTGTTTATTTAGCAGAAGATGGTGGTGTGGCTAATCCAATTGATATTGAGTTGAGTGGTGTCACAGATCATACAGTTGCTCGTCGCATTGCTAAACTAACATTGCTTGATAGTCGTCAAGATTTAACTGTAAGCATAACAACTAAAATCAGCGGATTGCAACTGATTGCTGGTGATAATGTATATTTGAGTGTTGAGCGTTATGGTTGGGTAGATAAAATATTTGAAGTTGTTGAACTTACTATAAATCCAGATTTGAGCATGAACATTTCGCTCAAAGAAACTGCTGCCGCAATATATGATTTTCCTATTGGTGAAGATGTGGATAGAGACCTTAGTCCAAATACCAATTTACCAAATCCATTTGTTGTACAGCCGCCAGTTGGATTTACTGCACTTGAAACTACGGTGCTTGACAAAGATGGTACGGTGTTTCCAAGCGTATCATTATATTGGAGTGCTTCATTTAGCGGAAGCATAGCAGACATTGAAGTGGATTTCAAGAATACATCATCTGCTGATTATAGTGCTGTTGGAACATTTGGACGAACCATAGGTGAATTTACAACAATAGATGTTGAAGCTGGCAAAACCTACGACTTTAGAGCACGCAACTTTAACTATCTTGGTGTGTTTAGTAGTTATGTAAGCAAGAGTCTCAAAGTGTTTGGCGACACTACACCACCACAAACACCCAGCGGCATATCTGCAACTGGTGGAACTGGAAGTTTTGCTGTAAATTGGACCAATGCAGCAGTAGATACAGATTATAATTTTACAAAAATCTGGTTCAACAATGTAAATAATACATCAACTTGGACATTTGAAGGTAGTGTCAGTGGTACAACTTGGAACAAAACAGTATCATCTGGCAGCACATATTATGTATGGCTACAGAACGTTGATACAAGCGGCAATATGTCTGGCACCAGCAGTTTTGCTAGTGCTGTTGTAACAAGTATAGGTGCTGGCAGCACAGGACCAAGTGGCAGTGCGGGTCCAAGTGGCAGCAATGGTGTAGCGGGCAATATAGCCTATGATATTTATCAACGCAATTCATCTGTGCCAACTGGTTCATATTTACCGGTTGGAAATCTTACACCAGCATTTTGGAGCACAAGTATTCCAGCAGATAATGGCAATGCATTGTGGCAGAGCAATGGGCTTATCAGTGGCAGCGATGGCATTACACTAATTGGTAGTTGGAGCACACCAGAAAGACTAACTGGCAAAGTATCGTGGTATCAAACATCTGCTCCAACAGGAGCAACCACAAGCAGCATTGCACAAGGAGATTTGTGGTGGGATACAGATGACAACTATAAGCCATACAGATTTATTTCTACAAGTAATAGCGGAAGTTGGCAACCAGTTGATGATGGTAGAATAAATCCTATCAGTCAATCGTTGGTGAATTTTGGTGGAGAATATGCTTTGACTGTGACTGCATCTGGCACACCACGCATTGCTGGATTTCGTATTATAAATCAAAGCAGTGCATCAAGTGACTTCACTGTGCAAGCAGATACATTTAGAATATACAATACAACCAATGGCACTGTATCACAGAGTTTTTTTGCTGATGCTCAAGGTGTATATATGCCACAGGCTTTTATACGAGAACTTGATGCTGTTAAAATAACTGCTGGTACAATCAGTGCTGCTGTATTATTGACTGCTGCAAGATTAGAATCTCCAGAAATCACAGCTAGTGGTATAATGATAAACGATGACAATGGACTGCGTTATAAAGATAATAATGGAAACTTTATTATAACTGGTGGCAGTGCCAATGGTGAAAACAATGGAGCACAAATAGATTTGGTGGGCAGTGGAGGTGCTGCTACTGGCAGCAAAGGAACATTGGTGTTGAGTGCGTGTAATGTTGGAACTACCGCAGGAGATGGAACTATTCGTTTCAGAACAGCAGCAACTGAACAAGCCATATTGCAACGAGATGGTACATTTGAACTAAATCATAGCAGCACAGACAATGGATTCAAGGGTGCTAGTATAAGATTTGGTACCAGCACAGCAAGTACGGACAGAGCCATAAGTTGTAATTTCGCAGCAGATGGTGCGTGCTTGACATATGCGGGTGGCACTGGTGTAACTGGAACATTGGTGGCATCAGAATCACATCGTTGGGTTGATAGTGGTAATAACAATGAACTCATGGCACTTACAACAGGTGGAAATCTGTATGTGCAAACAGATGTGTATGCTGATGCGTTCAACAGTCCAAGTAGTATAAAATATAAAGAGAACATTCAGCCACTGCTCAAAGCAACTGATATTATAAATGCGTTGCAACCAAAAACATTTGATTGGAAAGATGGTAGTAAAAAGGCTGATGTTGGTTTGATTGCAGAACAAGTAGCGGAGATTATTCCAAATATTGTTAGTTACAAAGATGGCGAAGTGAGTGGATTGGACTATGCAAAACTAACTCCGTTCTTGATTGCTGCTATACAACAACAAAATGTTCTAATAGAAAATATGAGATTGCGTCTTGGAGTATTGGAGAAACGATAATGCCAAGCTATTTTACTTGTATATCTGCATCGGCTGCAAGAGTTGATTTAGATACACTCTTTAAAGCCAGAACTGGCACTGCCATAGCCAACACAGGCTTTGTAGCCAATGGCACTGACATTGCACAACGATACGAAGCCAGCACAGATGTATCAGATAGAATAGGATTTAATACTTTATTCAAAAAAGGTGGTGTTGATTTATCCACACTTTTCATGAATATAAATTATGCATCAATAGTACAATATCTTTTATCTGTATATAGTGGTAGTGGAAGTGGCTTAAAAGACAGTGGTAGCCTTGCTCCTATCACAGCCAGTGCTGCACCATCTCATTATAGTTTTGATACATGGATTGGCAGTGGCATAACAAGTCCGTCATCTGCTCAAACAACTGTGCTAATGGATGCTGCTAAAACTGTGTCTGCCAGTTACGCTGTTAATGAATATATACTTACTGTTACAGATGGAACTGGAGATGGCACTTTTGGATATTTTGATGATATGCCAATAACTGCGAGTGCTGCTCCATCATATAAAACATTCAATAATTGGAGCAATACAGCAGGCAGTCTTTCTTTTGTAAATAGTGCATTGGCTCAAACTATTGCCAACTTTACAGCAGACGGCAATGCTACAGCCGCAGCAATATATGATTGGATAGATTATAATGTTCAAGCAAATAATGGTGCTGGTGGAGTCAGCACAGTGTTGAATGGCGATGGTAGTGGAGGAGTGCTACAACTTGCTAACAATGACAATCAACAATATAGTTTGGTGGCTAATCCAGATACACACTATAATTTTACATCTTGGTCAGGTAATACAGGTGGAGTTGTAGATGTCAACGATCAATCAACATATATTGTGGTCACGGGCAATGCAACCGTAACTAGCAACTTTGTTCTAAAGCAATATACACTTACCGTAAATGCTGGCACAGGTGGTGGAACACAAAACTATGGATATGTATATACCGTCACTGCAACAATACCATCATATAAAACATTCTCAAATTGGACAAATGGTGGAAATTTATTATTTGATAGTCCATATACCAGCACAAGCAATCCAACTGAAGTGTCTATAAGTGCGAACACTTCTATAACTGCCAACTTTGATTGGATAGAATATGATGTTCAAGCAACCAATGGTGCTGGAGGAACCAGTACAGTGCTCAATGGTGATGGCAGTGGTGGAGTGCTACAACTCACCAACAATGGCAATCAGCAATATAGTTTGGTGGCTAATCCATCATCAGGTTATTATTTTGTAAATTGGACTGGCAACACTGGTGGAGTTGGAGATGTCAACGATGAATCAACATATATCGTGGTGACAGGTAATGCAACCGTAGCAAGCAACTTTGCGGCTTATGTGCTTGTAACCAGTATTACTTTTGCAGATGCAAGCGGTGGCACATATCCACTTTCCTCAAGTCTTTCCATCAATGTATCTTCGCATAATGGAACAGCACCTGTCACTTATCAATGGTATTATTGGAATGGAACTGGATATGTAACCACTGGAACAAACTCATCAACACTAAGTTTGGGAAATTCATATCCAATTGGAACACCTGATAATGTAGGAACTAACTTAAACAAATATTATTATGGTGTGACTTTAGCAAATGGTGCTGGTACTTCTGCTCAGTTTGATTGGGATGTTATTGTTGATAGCAACTAATTATATGACAAAGAAAACACGCTGTAATGGTACATGGACAGAAAGTAGATTCCATAGCTTTATCAAAAGTGCATTGCGATCTGCATCACGCAGATGGAGTCCTATATATACAACAAAGAAGAACGCAAGAATAGCTCGCAATACTTATGTATGCTCAAGGTGCAAAAACAAAGTTGGCAACAAAGATATAAAAGTAGATCATAATAATCCAGTTGTGAGCGTAGAAGATGGCTTTGTTGATTATAATACATATATACAGAGAATGTTTGTAGAGATAGATGGACTAACTGCAATGTGTAAAAAGTGCCACGATCTAAAAACACTGGTTGAAAATAAACAACGAAAAGCAAATGCCAAATATATAGTTGACAATAGTTATATCAAAGCAACAATAACAACACAACACACCAGAAACATATGAATATAGCACATAACGATAGAACACCAGAAGAAACATTAGCACAAGACATCAGAGCACTGGGCGACAGTGTATCTGTCATATACGAGCTTGTAGCAACAGATACATTATCAAGCGATCAAACTCGTTTCTTGAAAGCAAATGTAGATCATATCTCGTTGATGTTAGCCAAGGAACATATACTGGCATACACAGGTGATAAGAGTGCATTTGTATCTGCTGTAGAAGCAGGCACAGCCAAGTTGGCTTAATATACACATGAATCAAAAAAGGTTATTTTTCATGGCGGGATTGCAACGCACTGGAGCAACATTGTTGTCTTCAATCTTAAATCAAAATAAAGATGTATGCGTGCCACCAGCAAGTGCTCTGCTGCAACTGATGGTAAAGCAGACCGAAGCATATGACGCCCCCGCAAACATTGATTATCCAAGAACAGACAGCATTGCAAATGTCATAAAAAATACTCCATATGCTTTCTACGCTGATAAAGATGCAAAATATATAATTGATAAAAATATAAACTGGACATCTCCACACGGAATGCATATTATACAAACATACATTTCTGATAATGTAAAAATAATTTGTCCAGTACGAGACATCATAGATATTCTGGTGTCATTTGACACAATTATAAATGCAATGGACGATAAGACCAGCGTTTTGATGGATCGTCTTGTGCAGAGTGAAACACTAGCAGACAAACCAATGGCAGATCGCAGAGCAGATTGGTTGATGCGACACAACAATGATATTACCATGTGCATCAACAACATGAAACATGCTACAAATCCTTTGTATCGCAAAATGTTTCATTTCGTTGAATATGAAGATATCATAAACAATCCAAAAGCAGAAGTGGAAAAAATATACAACTTCTTAGAAATACCAAAATATAATCATGCTTATGAAAACATAAGTGATCCAACTGGTATATCCGAAAACAGTCTAACTGGTATCAAGAATCTTCATAAGATAAGACCAGATATACAAAAGACATCACGCAACGCACACACAGTGTTGCTGCCAGAAACAATTCGCAGATATAGTGGGCTGGAGTTTTGGAGAAATATCTAAATCAGTTCAGTGCCATATACACCACATCACAATGTCACGAAAAAATACATTCGTGCCAACTCACATGATAGAGGTTATGACAATGCATGGAGAATATGCAGAGCACATCATCTTCAGCACAATCCATTATGCTGTGACTGCTATTTAAAAAATATATATACACCATCTACTGAAGTGCATCATATACAAAAATTAGCAACACATCCAGAGTTGAAATATGAATATAACAATTTGATGTCACTGTGCAAAAGTTGTCATAGCATACGAACAAAAAATGGCGAATAGATAGTGTGTCATAAACCATATATATAGATATACAAGACTGTGATAAGCAGTCTTGAAGTTATAGATATTCCTTGTGAAAAAAGGAGAGAGACCATCGGTTGTATATAAAAACACCTATGTTTTTGCACACCCCCTACCTTTAGATTGAATATCTGACTGTCAGATTGTGTTATGGCTGTCTATGATGCTGTTTCTATTATTATGTGCTTATAATTGCGTGCTTCGCCACGCTGTGTCATGCTATGGGAATGTTTCATGACCATTTGGTTTGCTCTTGGGAGCTCTCACAGCAGCTATGTATTTTTTGTATAATAATTGTGTGTGTAATAAACTGTATATGTAGTTTGCATATAAAACATTTAGTTTATGTTTATGTTTTGTATTCATATGTTATCAAAGAAATATTGTGTGTCTTCTTCTTTATCTTTATCTTTAGATGGTTCTTTATGTTTAAGTATTGCTGCTTCTATTCTTGCTTTGCTTATTTCTATATATTCAGCACTTAAATCTATACCTATATAGTTGTATTGTTTTAATAGCATGGCGGCTTTGCCTGTGCTGCCACTGCCATTATATGGGTCTAATACAGTTCCACCTATTGGTGTTATTAGTTTGATTAGATACTGCATCAGTGCTGTAGGTTTTACAGTTGGATGATTGTTTTTATTTGTTGCTGGCAGTATCCAAGAATTATTTTCACACTCACAAGGTTTTAGTATGCTTGCAGAGCATATATTGCATACTCTTCCAAGTCCATTACCTTTGCTATTTGTTATACTTTTAGCAGTTATTTCTTCACATCCATCATTTCTATCTTGTTTGTTTGCTTTGGCACAATAGAAGAATCTAGCAGCACTGCCAACACTTTTATCAGTGCCTGTTATTATTGCTTCTGTATCTTTACCTTCATTGTTGAATGCTCTCATTCCTTTTGTTTTTGCCCAAGTTCCACCTTTTACATTGTCTGGAAACAACTCTAATACTTCTTCACTACCATCGTGAATGATGTTTGCGGGCCAGCGTCCTTTATTACTACCAGCAACCCAACCTTCATCTGTATATCCTGCTGCAAATCCACTACTGCCTTTTGCTCCACCACCAAACTTGTCATCTGTGCCTACTCTACTATTATCTATATCTATTGCTCCTGTGCCATGCTTTATTACATTAGCAGCAACTGTCTTTTCACTCAATGGCTTGCGTGCTAATACAATAGGTTCTTGTGCTGGCTTGAGTGCGGTTCCCCAGCCATCATACTTCTTTGCATCTTTTGTTTTACCAGATTTCTTGTCAATCATCTTGCCAACATTCTGGCTCTTGGGAAAACCGCTACCATATATCCACGCAAGTTGGTCTCGTATCTCAAATCCACTATCCTCTATAGCACACACCATTCTATGATATGTTCTTGTAGATGAGAACGCAAGCATATGACCACCAGGTTTTAGCACTCGTAATGCTTGTTTCCACATATCTTTGTTGTATGCTATGCCTGTGTTGTCCCAACCCTTGTTCATAAATCCTATTTCATATGGTGGGTCTGTAACAATGCTGTCAATGCTATTATCTTTCATCTTCTTCATTTCAGCTATGCAGTCGCCGTTTATTAGTTTGTATGTGCTCATTTTATATAGTTGCTGCTTTTTTCTTCATCTGACATATCATAAGATACTTTTTGTGCAATGACTTGCCAGCCAACAAATTTTATCTTTAGATATTTGTTATAAGCGTGTGTGAATGCATCTATGCCAGTTTTGGGCTGACAATGCTTTGGACTTTCCAAGCCCCAACCATAATCATCCCATACAATATATCCGTTGTTCTTTAGTGTGTAGAATGCATTTACACTATCTTCTAAAACATTCTTTGCCATATGCGAGCCATCAATATAAACTAAATCTACAGATTCTTTATCTATACGTCTCATCATATCACTGCTTTCTCCCAGCATATATGTAGTTTGATGAGCATATGGTGCCAAGTTTTTGCCAATGTATTCACTAACATTTATGTCAATAATCATGTGCTGTCCAGTTTTTTTACAATATTTGTCCAACATAAAGCAACTGGCTGCTCCATGCAATGCTCCAATTTCTAAAGTGTTGCAATCTTTATTCAGCAAATCTGGCATCTGTATATACCAATTTGTATGATGTGGTAGAAAGTAAATAGGAGCATCTGGATGCTCAAAGTGAGATGGTAGTTTGTATTGTGGCGAGCCACCAGTATATTCATATGTAATCATAACAATATATATGTATGCTCAAGTGTAAAAGAGTATTTATATTTACATTTCAGTTTTTTTCTCCAAGCAAGCAAAGTCGCCTTGCAATTTGCCAGAGGCAAGCGTGTAAGCATCGTAAGCCAGTTCTGGAGTGGCAAACACTCCGAGATATATTTGTTTATTATTATATTTTATATTTGCACTCCATTTTTTACTGCGTTTGTGCCAACAGACACCCTTATATCCAGAAGTATTGTTTATCTGTTTTGGTTTATTAGTCATATTTTGTGACCTTGTTGCCAATCTTAGATTTTCAATTCTGTTATTTGATGGATTTCTATCAATATGATCTATCTCTAATCCAATTGGGATTTCAATGTTGTGATAAATCCAAACCAAACGATGTGCTTGATATCGCTTTCTATTTATTTGTATGTGTCTATAACCAAGTTTATTGATAGTTCCAGCCACATCTCCAATATTAGTTTTTTTAGCGGTCTTAATCTTATAAATTAGCTCACCATTTTTATACTCAAACATTTCTTGTAGTTGTTCTAAAGTAGCAAATAATTTCCAATCAGAAGAGACAACAATCTCAACATCATAATGAAGTAAAATCGAATTTAAAACTTTAGTTGCTTTAAAATCAAAGTTGTCTAACTTAATCCAAGCTGGTATTTTTTCATAAGTAGTATCTGGGAACTCTTTTAGGAATTTCATTTCTTTTTTTTCACGACCACCCCATTGATCGTGAAGACACATAACCCCATCAAAGTCCAAAAAAATCACTTTCATAATATCTCTTTTAATTTAAAATCTCTATTTAGTTGTTGAGAGTTTTCAATCAAATTGAAAACCTCTTCTGGTTTTATCCATTTATCATTTTTACGACACCACTTACTTTCATAACATTCAGCTTGTGCCCAATCATCATCATCCTCTGTGGTATAACAATAACCAATTCTATATTCATCTGAAAA
>OFRA01000182.1_pt1 | contig 16024 bp, 15 predicted proteins | sample 1543001 | NCBI WGS metagenome assembly OFRA01 (sample SAMN07774221, study PRJEB24372) | wastewater metagenome | isolation source: Lake Maggiore Verbania | place: Italy: Verbania | collected 2015-12 | reverse complement strand
GCTCGAGGCTCTGAAGCATCTAGGAGCCTCTATAACATTTATAGACGCAACCAACATAACTATATCTAGTCCACTAATTTATCCCACAGAGGAGATAAAGATTAATTTGGGAGAATCTGGTCTATTGTTGAGACTGCTTTTAGCTCATGTATCTCTTTTTGGAAAAGGTCCTGTTCGCTTTTACGGTCATGGGCGACTCTTGGATCGCCCCCTTGCAGGATTGATTAATACACTTAGCCTTTTGGGTGTTTCTATTGTTCAAGAGCCCAAGAGCATCACAGTAATCCCACATTCGCTCCCAAGCAAAGCCGTAGATATTTCTATTGACTCCTCCGTTTCGAGTCAGTGGGTCAGCGCCTTGGCTCTCTCTTTGGCTCATCATCCATTCGGTGGAACGATCAAGTTCACAAAACCTATCGTCTCGAAGTCCTATCTTGATCTGACTTCACGTTGGTTAAAAATATTTGGCTGCGTACAGTCTATAGAATCAAATCAGTGGAAAATCCCAGGAGGTTTGAACTCCCCTGGGAGCTGTGTGATTGAAGGAGATTGGAGTAGTGCAGCGGCTTTTATATTAGCGAGTGCCACTCAAGGCATCTCGCTTTGTTTAAAGGGACTTGATCAGAACACTCTCCAGGGAGATCAATTTTTACTCGAAATTCTATCTAGATCCTCCGTGGGGCATCAATGGAAAGGTGGAGAGTTACATATTGAAGGAAAGATTAAACAAGGTATTCATGAGGATCTTTCTTCTTGCCCAGATTTAGCTCCCGTTCTGGCTGCTGCCTGTGTCTTGGGAACTGAGCCAAGTCATCTGAAGGGGCTTCAGACACTCCCAGACAAAGAAAGTGATCGTTTCCAGAAAATCCAAGAATTAATTCATTGGTTAGGGGGCACCTGCGAAATCAAACATCGCTCAGAGATGACTATTTATCCTAGAACCTCTATCAAGAGACCCTCAGGGGCTTTCGATCCCGACCATGATCATCGAATGGCCTTTGCAGCTGCCCTGGGAGCTCTTGAAACAGGGGGGTTATTACTGAATCACACCTGCGTCAATAAAACTCTGCCTCAGTTTTGGAATCTCTGGAATCACATGTTGGGCTTGACGACTTCTAAATGATTCTTGAAAGTATCCCTTGTGTTTAAGATCTAGATGAAGGTCCCGAATAGAACTTCCACGCGCTTTCACACATGGCTTCAATATCTTGACGCGGGTTCCACTGAAGTTTATTTTTTGCGTGTTCATTCGAAGTATGAAGTGCTTCAACATCACCCGAACGCCTTGCAACGAAACGATAGGGGATCTCGATAGAGTTTGTTTTTTTAAAACACTGAACCATCTCTAGAACGCTTGCTCCCCTAGAAGAACCAATATTAAAAAGATTGAATCCTTGGGTATTACTAATGAGATTTAAAGCCCCTAAATGGGCTTCCGCAAGATCTTCAATATGAACATAATCACGAATAGCTGTTCCATCAGGCGTCGCATAATCATTCCCGTAAATATCTAAGGCCGATCTTTCACCTGAAGCAACTTGGCAGAGGATTGGCATGAGATTATTAGGAATTCCTTTAGGATTTTCACCGATGAGTCCTGAATGATGGGCCCCGACGGGATTGAAATATCTCAAAACCACGGCGCTCCATTGAGAATCTTGTTCAGTTAAAACTTTCAAGATGTGCTCACTCTCTAATTTTGTTTTCCCATAGGGACTTTGGGGATCAGTCCGTGCTTCTTCGGTAATGGGGAGTGTCGAAGGATGTCCATACACATTCGCACTGCCACTAAAAATAATCTTTTTAACTCCAGACTGACTCATAGCTTGAGTTAAAGATCTCAAGCCTCCGATATTGACGGACTGATAGAGATCGGGTTTTGTAATTGATTCTGAAATAGATTTAAGTCCCGCACAATGAAGAACAACATCAGCCTTGGAACTTTTGAGCGACTGAAACAGAAGCGCTTCATCTCGAATATCACCTTCGATCAGGGAGATGGAGTTCTTGCTTAGGCTTTGGAGTCGATCAACAACATCTCGCTCACTATTATGGAGATTGTCATAGAGCGTGACTTCGTGTCCCTGTTCTGAGAAAAGTGCAGCACAATGACTGCCGATATAACCTGTCCCCCCCGTGATGAAGATTCCCATCGTCTTTACCTAAACTAAGGAATTATCGGACAGGTAGGGCATCTAAGAACGGATTCATAGACCTTGAAAAGTTCTTTGTCTTTTTCTTTAGCGCGTTGCCAAAGAAAAAACCATAGTGCTGCCAGACCCAAAACAATGCCATAACCAGGAAAGAGTGATCGACCAGGGGTATCCATGGCGAAAGCCGGATAAATGATGGATATCCACACCCAAAAAATCAAAATGTATAGTTGAATTGAAGCTCTCAAAATAGGTGGGGCAATGAGTGCTAATTTTTTTGCATCTCGATCTATTTTTTTGACTTCAAGGCGATAGATTTCAGCCTGAGAGATCAAGGGGTTCCCGCACTGTGCACAGTTCAACTTACTTCCCTACCCTTGGCGCTTTACGGATGGGCATCTGAGGCGCTTGGCCGATCACCCAGCCTAAACGAAGCGTGAACTCAGCCTCTTGGGCCATGCCGTTCCAATCAAAGTAAGGCTTGATTTCATCGGTGACCTGATGATAATCCTGACTGTTATAAGCAGCCTTCAAAGCTTTCTTCTGAGCCGCATTGGGCTCGAGATAATCCTCGCCTGATTCAACCGAGAAAGCAGGAACGCCGACTTTAGCAAAGTTGAAATGATCGCTTCGGAAATAGCCTCCTGCGATATCCGGACGTGAGGGCGTAATCACCATGTTCATCGACTGGGCAACTTGTTCCGCCATCTGTCCAAGACTGCTTCGCTCGCTTCCCCGGCTCCCTATATCTCGTGTAGGTCCTAGGTAATTCGTACTATCGAGATTAAGATTTGCGGCTGTTTTATCAAGTGACCATAGGGGGTTCTGTGCATAGTGGGCTGAACCTAAAAGACCTTGCTCTTCCGCACAGACCCATAAGAACATTTGGGTTCGCTTCGTGGGATGAGCCATGGCCACCTGAGCCATGGCTAACAAGGAAGCGGTGCCACTCGCATTATCGACGGCCCCATTGTAAATACCATCCTTACCCTGCTTGATGAGCTCATCATTCTTGCCTAAATGATCCCAATGAGCTGAGTAGACCACAGCTTCGGAAGATAGTTGTGGGTCAGTCCCCGGAATCAATCCTCCTACGTTGAATTGTTCGAATAGTCGGACCTGACTTTTAAGTGAACTTTTTACTTTCACCGATAAGGGGACAGGTTTAAACGATCTTTTTTCGGCCTTCGCACGTTCTTGATCTAAGTTGAGCCCCGACATCGCGAAAAGTTTTTGCGCCGTTTCATTGGAGATCCATCCCTGAAGATCGGTGCCTCCCGCGCCCGTCGCTAATTGGGAGCGTTCTTTGCGCCAACCGTTCTCCACCACGCTCCAGCCATAGGAAGCCGAAGGAGTCGTGTGAATCAAAAGAACACCCGCGGCACCCCGTCGCCGGGCTTCCTCAAACTTATAGGTCCAACGTCCGTAATACGTTAGCGAAGCTCCGCCAAAACGACTAGGTTCTGATGGGGTCGGTTGAGGATCATTCACCATCATCACTACTACTTTGCCTTGATAATTAAGTCCCTTATAGTCATCCCATTGTTCTTCAGGAGCCGTGATGCCGTAACCCACGAATACCATCGGCGCATCCATATCGATGGCTTCCTTCGTCGCCCCCGTCCCATAGACGATGTCACTACCAAAACTAGGTATCCAGGAACTTTGGCCCTCGAAGGAAAGGGTGCTGGTGGGGAGTGTTTTGAGGCCGGCAATTTTCACCGACTGACGGTAGCTTGTTCCATTGAAAGGCTGGAGGCCTATGAGCTTACTTTGAGTCTCGAGATAACGAACGGTCAATTCTCCCCCGCGTTCTCCCGTGCCTCGACCTTCCAGAAGATCATCGCTAAGAAATTCAACATGGGTCTGAAGCACCTTAGGGTTGATGGCGAGATGGGGCTGTTGCGCCACCAACAAACTGCCCAGAGTAAAGATTAAAAATTCTAAGCCTTGCTTCATACCTCACCTCGAAATATTAGAATACTCTTGCTGCTATTGGGGGCTCAAGGCGAAGCCTTGAAAGCCTTCCCCTTCCCACTCAAGGGGCTTCAGCTGAAAGGTTGATCCGCCCAAGGTAGGCGACCAAATCGTAGCCGGTTGCATCTGGGCATAACGTTCGAGCATGGTTTTCTGATGATCGATGCCTTCCTGACTAAACCAAGAACAGACGGAGTACACCAAAAGCCCACCCGGACTTAAGCGAGGCAGTGCGGCTGATAAAAGTTCTTCTTGTGTTTTACAGAGCAACGCTAAATCAATGTTCTCGCCAATCCAAGTAAGGTCAGGATGTTTTTGAAGGGTTCCGCTGGCTGAACAAGGAGCATCTAACCAAATCAAATCAAACTGTTCATCGCAATCCTTGAGCCATACACGGGCATCAGCGGCGATGACTGAAGCTTCCATCTTGCGACTCTTGAGGGTCGATTTAAGTTGTTCAGCTTTTTGGGGGTGCTTTTCAATACAGGTGAGATGAGCTTCGGGATATTTGAGGTGAAGGCCCGTACTTTTTCCCCCAGGAGCCGCACATAAGTCGAGCATAGTCCGCACAGAACGATCCCAGGTAAAAGACAAAAGTGCTTGGGAGGACCGGTCTTGAACCATGCCATGATGTTGCATCAGCCATTCGGTAGGAAAGGAGGCTCCCTCTTCAAGCTTCCAACATCCCTCGAGCGTGGTATCGGGAATCAAGCCTTCAGGGAGAGGCTGCGCGGCCTCTAGCACACGAAAATAAAAACGGGGCGGCTGATTCCACTTACGCCATAGAGTTTGTGAGTGGGCGGGATTGAAATCAGAGCCAAGGGCATGGCGCAACGCATGTTTAGTAAAAAGACTTTGATCTAAATAATGAGGGTACGATTCAATTTTTTCAGCGAGACTGGCCCGCTCTCGAGCGGCTTGTCGGAGAATGGCATTGACGAGTCCCTGATGAGCTGGAAAACCTTTATGAGGATCTGAAATCCACATAACGGATTCATTCACCGCCGCATAATCAGCCACGCCGGATAACCAAGCAAGTTGAGACAGACCCAACGCCAGCACAATACGCGTTTCCAAGGGAAGATTTTTATCCGATCGAGTCAGCGCCTCGTCGACATAAGCTTGCATTTTCCCCCAATGACGAAACATCTTCCCAAGAATTGCGTGCGCTAAACCTGCATCCGCGGGCTCGAGAGATTGATTCCAATGTTCAGGACAGCGCTCGCCCTGGCCAAAAACGGCTTCGCATACACGGATCACGGCGAGACGACTCGGGGCTATCATCTCTTTAGACTCCCACAAAATCGAGTCTACGCGGTGCACCTGCGTTCTAAACTAGAGAGATGAAGGAAGACGCAAAGATTAGTCGATTCATGACCGCCGATCAGTGGATCAAACTCGATATCGTCGAAATGGGACCCCTATGGGATCGCATTCGAAGACATCATCCGTCCTATGATGCAACGCAAGCCGCTGTCCTCGCAGAAGGCTTGATGGCCACCTTGCTTCTTTTGGGGCGGTCGGATTTTCTCCAGCGCGTCCAATTAATGATAAAAAGTTCTGGCCGCATTAAAAACCTAATGACCGATGCCTGGCCCGATGGTTCCATCCGGGGATTCTGCGATGCGGGTTCCCCGCAAGCATCATTTCCACTTGAACTTCCCGGTAGCATTCAAGTCATGCGTTCGCAACCTAGCGGCGAGCCCTATATGGGACTGCTTCCGTTAGTTGAAGGGGGCATCGACAAACAACTTGAAGCGTATTTTCAGCAGTCGGAACAAATCCAAACCAGCGTTCATCTATGGTGTGATCCGCTCACAGGTCTCGGAGGAGCTCTCAAGGTAGAGCCGCTTCCTCTGTGCCCTCCTACTCGATTAGCTCGTCTCATTCAGGCCCTCGAAGGACTCGAAGTGGTGCCTTTTGAGGAGCGTACGACTGAATTCTTGGCTGCTTGGATTAATCAAGGAGAAGGCTATCAACCATTGACGTCGACGGACGTTCGCTACGCTTGTCGATGTAATCGTGACGATTTAGTTCGGATTATGAGGGGCTTTAGTTCGGAAGAAAAACAACATCTGTTTGAAACGCAGGATCATACCGAAGTACGCTGCGATTACTGCGCTGAAGTCTTCATCATTCGCGCTTCTGACCTCACCACAGAAGAGGTCAATTCATGAAAGCTATCCAGGTCACCGCCAAAGGCCGGCCCCTAGGGGGGATGTTGAGTCAATGGTGGCATTTTCGTCTGATCCCTTTTGTGACCTCCCTCATTGTTCGGCTCCTAAGTCACACTCTGCGGATACGCTATGAAGGCCGAGAGCACTTAGAAGACCTCTTTGCTCGAGATGAGCGACTTATCTTAGCTTTTTGGCATCGACGACTCTTGATGATGCCGCTCGCTTACCCGACCCAAATCTCGGGAAATCGTCGTCGGGGAATTGCGATCTTGAGCAGTCAAAGTCGCGATGGCGAACGCAGTGCTGCCACATGGCGATGGTTTCATATTCATGCCATTCGAGGCAGTGCCAATGAAGATGGTGCCCGGGCCTTAGCTCAAATGATGAAAGCCGTTCGAGAGGGATGGGACATTGGTTTGACCCCCGACGGTCCGAAGGGTCCTGCTCAAGAAGCGAAACCCGGGATTATTGCTTTAGCTCAGAAAAGCGGTGCATCGATTCTTCCGGTCTGCGTAGCATACGATCGTTTCATCACTCTAGGGTCCTGGGATGCCATGATCATTCCTATGCCGTTTGCACAATGTACTGTTCGCTATGCTCCGCCGATGAAAATGGACAACGGTCTCGCTCCACAAGCGGGCGCCCAACAACTGACTCATCTCTTAAATGATCTTGAGACGTGGGCTAACGAAGGGCGCTCATAATGATGAAAAAAATCTTGGCGGTTGTGACCTTGTCGGGTGGCATGGATTCATGCGTCACGTTGGCTCATGCACTCGATGAAGGATGCGACGTCGCTTTACTCCATGCCGATTATGGTCAGCGAACAGAAGCGAGAGAACGAAAAGCGTTTCAAGAAATCGCGAAACACTACCAAATACCCATCCATCGTCAATTAGTGGTGCCCTTGGGTCACCTATCATTGATTGGAGGCTCTTCACTGATTGATGTCAAAGAAGAAATCCCCGAGGGCGATCTTCATCGACAAGGGGTACCCTCGACCTACGTCCCTTTCCGTAATGCTCATTTACTAAGTACCGCGACGAGTTGGGCCGAAGTACTCGGCGCTTCACGAATTTATGTCGGTTTTGTTCAAGAAGATAGCAGTGGCTATCCAGACTGCACCGAGTCTTTTCTCGCGTCGTTTGAAAAAACTGCGCAGATCGGGACAAAGCCAGAAACCCAATTAAGTTTTCACGCCCCTCTGCTCCATCAATCCAAAAAAGAGATTGTTCAAAAGGGAGCTCACTTAAAGGCTCCCTTCCATCTCACGTGGTCGTGTTATCAACAAAATGAAGTAGCTTGCGGGCACTGCGATTCTTGCCTGCTTCGACTCAGAGGCTTTCATGAAGCAGATCTCACTGACCCTATTGCCTACACCCTCAGACCTGATCATTTTTAAGGAGTTCTTATGGCCAAACGTACCCGCTCATCTTCCCCTGCCTACGTCGTCACGCGTCCGGTTTCGCATTTGGAGACCTTTCCGTCGCCCACGAAGAACCTATTTACCGTCGAATTCACGACAGAAGAATTCACCTGTTTGTGTCCTTTAACCGGTCAACCCGATTTTGCTCATTTGACGATTCGTTATCAACCAAAGACTAAATGCCTTGAAAGTAAAGCGCTCAAACTTTATCTCTGGTCATACCGAGACCGCGGAGCCTTTCACGAAGCCGTGACGAATCAAATTCTAGAGGATTGTTTCAAGGCGGCTCAACCACGGTGGATGCGTATTGAAGGCGATTTCCTGATTCGAGGAGGCATCCGTACGGTGGTCATAGCCGAGCGAGGACGTAAGCAGTGAAGGCTTTGATTGCGTTGGGTTCTAATTTAGGTGATCGCGCAGGTTATCTTGCTCGCGGACTTGAAGATCTATCGACCTTAGGTGAGCTCACCACTTCTCCGCTGATACTTGAAACCCTCGACGAATCAGGCCAGGGTCCCTCTTATTTAAATACGATTGCTTATTTAGTGACGGTTGAATCAAACCCTTGTCACCTTTTAGAAAAACTTTTGCGCTTTGAAAAACAACTCGGACGCGATCGAAGTCTTGGAAAGAACCAGCCGCGTACCTTAGATCTTGATTTGATCGCAACAGACCAGGGAGAGCTTCATGCGACGTGGTCTAGTCCAGAAGATCTTGTGCACTTAGGGGCTTCGTTGACTTTAGATTTGCCTCATCCCAAAGCCATGACGAGACCTTTTGTCTTAGAACCTCTGGCTGCGTTGGTAACCAAATATCCGGAAGCAGGAACGATTAAAATTCTTGCATGAGATAGCGCGCAATCACCGTGCGCTGGATCTCAGAGGTCCCTTCTCCGATCGTGCAGAGTTTGATATCGCGATAATACTTTTCGACCGGATAGTCTTTAGAGTAGCCGTAGCCCCCAAAGATTTGAACCGCCTCATTGGCCACTTCATAGCCCGCTTCGGAGGCATAAAGTTTAGCCATGCTGGCCGCTTTCGCATACGGCAGGCCTTGATCTTTCAGATTGGCCGCTTTGTAGATCAGCAGACGGGCAGCTTCGACCTTCACTTGCATCTCGGCTAATTTATGAGCAATCGCTTGATGCTCAATGATAGGTTTTCCAAACGTCTGTCGCACCTTGGCGTACTTGACGCTCTCTTCAAAGGCTCCTTGTGCCATCCCAAGAGCCAAAGCCCCGATACTAATGCGTCCCCCATCTAAGGTTTTCATGGCTTGCTTGAAACCAACGCCTTCTTCCCCTAAAAGATGATCTTCAGAAACTTTGACGTCTTCTAAAATCAATTCGCTGGTATCCGAAGCACGCAACCCTAATTTATCTTCTTGTTTACCGGGACGAAAACCGTTCATCCCTTTTTCTAAAATAAAGGCACTAATGCCATCGGTCCCTTTACCGGGTCGGGTGCGTGCCATGACGACCGCAATATCCCCTTCGGTTCCATGGGTAATGAAATTTTTTGTTCCATTCAAAATCCAATAGGACCCTTCTTTTTTTGCCGTGGTTTGTTGGGCTCCGGCGTCAGACCCTGCGCCTGGTTCCGTGAGGCCCCACGCTCCAAGCGCTTGACCACTGGCTAAGGGTACTAAGTATTTCTGTTTTTGGGCTTCGTTGCCCATGGCATAGATATGGTTGGAGCAAAGAGAATTATGGGCCGCAATGCTAATACCGACGCTGCCGCAGACTCGCGAAAGTTCTTCGACAACGACGGCGTATTCAATGTAACCCATGCCGGCACCGCCATAGGATTCTGGGAAGATAATGCCCATCATACCCATCTCGCCGAGTTGCTTCATGACGGCGCGAGGGAAAATCTTTTTCTCATCCCAGGTCATTACATGCGGACGTATTTCTTTCTCCGCAAATTTTCGCACTTCGCGTCGTAAGAGTTCGGTGTCTTCTGAAAGGGTAAAATCCATTACGAATCCTTCGTGCCTTCATGGGATGTGAGCGCTTCATCGTGAAGCGTCTTGAGGAGAGGCTGGTACGCTTGGGTGGCGCGGCTCATCTCGTCTACTCTATCTTTATCGTGCGTTTCGAGGGCTTTAATTAATTCAGACAATTGGGCTTGTGCATGGGTCTGATCGTCGTTTAAGAGAATAAAATCAAATTGGCTGGCTTGACCAAACTGCTGAGCGACTTGAGCCATCCGGAGTTTCAACTGGACTGGACTCTCGTCGCCTCGGCCATACAGTCGGTCTTTGAGGGCTTGGAGGCTGGGAGGGAGAATAAAAATACTGAGCGACGTCGGGTAGAGGTCCTTCACCCGTGCGACCCCTTCCGTTTCTAAGTCTAAGATCACGGTCTGTCCTTGGCGGAGGGCTTTTTCGAGCGGGCGACGGGAGGTTCCGTAATAGTGGTCGTAGTTATGAACGTACTCAAGGAAATCGTTCTGCGCAATCATGTCTTCAAACACGGAAGGGGTCACAAAATAATAGTCCGCGCCCTCTTGCTCTTTGGGTCTTGGAGGACGGGTGGTGTGGCTCACTGAGAAATGCAAATCGGGTCGCGCTTGAAACAAGGACTTCAAGATCGTCGTTTTCCCGCTGCCGCTCGGGGCACATACAATAATCATCGGGGCAGACACGGGAGAACTCCTGGGGGTCTCTTTAGTGTAAAAGGAGACGGACTAATCTTAGACTTCGTCGAAGAAAAGTGGCCGTAGGACTTGGAGTTTCGTCTCCCAGGTTTGAGGATGATGGTAACGAACCGCAGCCGCCAGGCTCGATAAGAGACTGTTCGCATCTTGAGGGGTAAAACACATCCCTACCAAGCGTCGATCGTGAGGCATGGTGAGCGTGGCGGTCGGGATGACCGTTTGGTTCATGATGCGCCCAAAATAACCATGGTCACGACCAAAACTGAAGATGGCGTTGGCATCTTTTTTCTCCGTGATCGCAATGCGCTCATTGGCTTTGATGTGGGTCATGATTTTTTCTAAATGGGTGGGGCGCTTTAAGCGCAAATCAAACCAAAGCGTGTGCATGTATTGCGTAGGAAGTTTAACGGCCGAAGAAAACAGTTGGAGCTCAATGCCTTTGGTTTTAAAGAGATGATAAGCATCACGGGCGTGGTGGGTGCCGAACTTTCCATCCTTGTGCGAACCCACTTGGGGAGCGGGAGAGAAATCTTTGACTTGGCTAATATCATTGGAACGACGCATACAGACAAAGTTGCCTTCTTCAAGGTTGTCAGAGCCTTCGGTGAGTGCGAGCGTTGAAATAATAGACGAAATATTATGAGTGTTACAGGACACCACCTGAATCCATTTATCTTTCAGCGGGTCGATGGTTTCATCATTGATCCCGCGGGCGTACATTTTCCCAAACCCAAATTCACTACCTTGAGCCAAAAAACCTAGGGCATTTTTTTCATAGTTTTGATAAAGAGTCTCTTTCATCTCATTGCCCTGAGGGGAGCAATCAATGACGACAATGTTGTCACGAGAGAGAATTTCTTCGTGCGTATACGTGACCGGGGTTCCATAGGCCTCAAAGGCTTTCTTTTTATCGGCGTCGCAGACGAGTTTGGCTCCCCGCGCGAGGAGATCCTTGATCTTAGGTCGCTCCACCACACTATTTTTATGAAAGGTGACTTCGTCAATGCCTAAAGCTTCCCGGTAATGGGCGAATAAAGAGATGAGGGGGAGACCAATGGTACCCGTGCCGACCACATGAACGGTTTTTGTCATATGAAACTCCTATGTTCCGGGATTCTGGGACACCCCATCCGGTATACGTTGATTATCTCAAAAAGCTCTTATAATCCCAAGAGCAATTAGCGCATCAGCCCGTTTTTATTCACGGTCATTTGTATGGTCACAATAACCCACTGTTTTGTCTCGCCTTTACCCGGCAAGGGCATGCACGAGAGCACCATCAGTTGCTTATCTTTAGAAACACCCAAACCCATTTGCACAAGCGGACGCCCGGCCTGAACCGTTTCTTCTTTACTCAGGATTTTCATCTTCTTCCAAGCTTCTGCGTTGAAGCCTTTCGTCAGACGAAAGAGATTGGCTTGAAACGTTTTGGTGGCTTGATCTAAATTGTAATTCGCCGTTTCCATTTGAGGGAGACGACTACTGTTGAAGTTGTCATATTCCTTGACCAAGTCCTCCACACCAAAGAGCGTGGCTTCCTCGGGGGTTAATTGAAGATCTAATGACTTCGCCATGTAGGCACACCAGAAAGCATTCGAAAACACAATATTGGGATACGTGGTGTGGATTTGCTTTAAGTGAGTAAGATCTTTTCGAACCGCCACGTAGCGAAGACTTTGGAAAAGGGCTTCCGGACTCGTGGGGAGTTCAGGAGCGGTTTCGGGAACCGAAGGTTGACAGGCGACTAAACCGACCAAAACCAAAGAAGCGGTCATCCATTTCGTGATTTTTTTCATATGAGGCTCCCTATTTCTCTATGTATGATGATTACGCACCCATAGCAGGATCGCCAAGAACGTTTTTTCAAATCCCTTTAAAAAGGTATCGTTTCACGTGACTTACCCCATTACCCTCATTGTGTTTGGCAAGTCGAAGCTCCCAGCTCATCGCGAGCTCATGGAGCATTACCAAACCTTGCTGAAGCGCTATGTTCGTCTGACCCTCCACGAACTCCCCGAAAGTAAACAAGAAGGGACCAGTGGCCTGGCGGATGAAGCCGTGCGATTACGCAAACATCTGAAGCCTCAGGACTATTTAATTTTATTGAGCGAAGCGGGGCCTGTCATGACCAGTCAAGATTTCGCTGCAACCTTGTCCACACATCTCAACCGTGGAACCTCCTTGGTCTTCGCGGTGGGGTCGAGTCACGGCTGGGATGAGGGGCTCAAGCAAGAAGCCGCGCGTTTTCTTAGTCTTTCTCCGATGACCTTTCCTCACGACCTGGCTCGCATTCTTTTTTGTGAACAGCTCTACCGAGCTTTCTCCATTCTCCAAGGCTCGCCCTATCACAAATGATGATTAGGGCTTAGCGAGACGCTCGGCCGCTTCATGAAGGGTCAGTTCACCTTGGATAATTTGATGAATCATCGCTTGCCATTGCTGATCATTGGTCTTTTCACTCACGCGCTTCATGAATAATTCAGTAAGAAGGCCTTCGAGTCGCAGGCGCAAACGAGCGGCTTGTTTTTTCTGACGATGTCCTTCTTGATCGAGCCAATGTTGATGCTGGTTAACCGCTTCTTCGAGAGCACCCAGCCCCTGGCCTTCGGCGGCGATCGTTTTGATCCATGGCGCGTCCCAGGACTTAGGATCTTGCGCGGGCGCTAGCGATTTCATCGCCTGAAGCGCGTCCACCACTTGATCGATCCCCGGTTGATCGGCTTTATTCAGAATAAAGACATCCGCAATTTCCATCAGGCCCGCTTTGATGGCTTGAATTTCATCTCCCATACCGGGAATCAGCACCACACAGCAGGTATCGACCCCTCGAACCACATCCACTTCATCTTGTCCAACCCCAACGGTTTCCACGAGAATCGTATCGAATCCCGCGGCATTCATAAGATCGATGGCATCATGGGTTGATCGGGATAGACCTCCCATCATGCCGCGCGTCGCCATCGATCGAATAAAAACATTCGGATGAGGTGCGGTACGTCCCATTCGAATACGGTCACCCAAGAGGGCGCCGCCCGTAAAAGGTGAAGAGGGATCAATGGCGAGAATGCCGACCCGTTGACCTTGCCCCAGAAGATGTCGAGCCCATTGATCGGTGAGCGTTGATTTTCCGCTCCCCGGACTACCTGTTACGCCAATGACCCGAGCGCGTCGAGGGGCTTTCTGTAGCTCGCGGGAAAGTAGGGGGGCTTCCGTATGGCCATCCTCCAGCCACGAGATTCCCCGCGCTAAGGCGCGAGGGTCTCCTTGGAGAATGGACTGAGCGAGTGAGCGAGCGTCTTGCATGTCTTTAAGATTGCCTCACCTACCTAAACTTGGATAGTTGGGCGATGGGGAACCACCCCTAAAGCCTACGTAAATGAAGGGTCTGAAGTAATGAGAGAATATAAAAGGAACCCTAAACGAATCCTTCTTCTTTTGTTGAGTGCCTATGACATCTTGGATTAAACGTTACTGGATGCTGGCCGTGGTGGTCGGCATTACGCTGCTGTATGTACCCCTTTCGGGCCGCTCCGAGAATCAGAATCTTAAAGTTAAGCATCTCGAGTTATTTAGTGAGGTCTTATCCATTCTTCAAAAAGAATCGGGGGAACCTGCCCAGAAAATTTCGGAGTACGCCATTGACGGTATTCTCTCGACTCTAGACCCCCATTCCAATTATTTTAATGAAGCGGAATGGCGCCGCATGCGAGAGGATCAACACGGTTCTTATTACGGCATTGGTTCTACGATTCAAGAACAGGACAATGGGATTGTCATCATCTCACCCGTGAAAGGGGGCCCCGCCGATCGGATCGGGATCCGCTCGGGCGATATTATTCGAGAAATTAATGGGGAAACCACCGAGGGTATTTCTTCCGCTCAAGCCCAACAAAAACTTCGCGGTGAGAAAAATACGATCGTTAAAATTAAAATTCAACGCATTGGGGTCTCGGACTTCATTCCCTACACCCTGATTCGGGCAGAGATCCCGAATAACAGTCTTTATGCCGTCTTTATGTTGAACCCGACCACGGGCTATATTCTCATTCGTGATTTTGGGGAAACGACGAATGAAGAATTTAGAAAAGCTATCTTAAATCTTAAAAAACAAGGCATGGAAAGTTTAATCCTCGACCTCCGCGGTAATGGCGGCGGATTGCTCAACGCGGCCGTTGGTATTTGTCGTCAACTGCTGGGCCCCAATCAATCCATCGTGACGATTAAGGGTCGCGACGCGACGGATGACATCGAAGAGATTACGACTGAAGAATCGGATACGCTCGACTCTTTCCCTATTGTCTGTCTGATCAATCGAGGGTCCGCAAGCGCCAGTGAAATTCTTTCCGGTGCGATTCAAGATCATGACCGCGGCCTTGTAGTGGGCACGACCTCTTGGGGTAAGGGGCTGGTACAAAGTGTGATTCCCTTGGGACGCTCGCGCGGCGTCGCCATCACCACCGCGCGTTATTACACACCCAGTGGGCGTTTAATTCAGCGCAACTATTCTGAAAGTTTGGATGACTACCTGAATCCCGAACAAGAAACCGATCGTGCAGTTCAGCCCACAGGAACGCCCTTTACCACCGACCTAGGACGTAAAGTGTATGGAGGCGGCGGCATTAATCCCGATGTCTTTGTGGCCCCTGCCCGGATGTCGCCTTGGATGGTTGACTTACGACTTCGCCAGAATGCGTTCTTTCGCTTTGCCGTTCTTGAGAAAGAAAAACAAACGTACCGTGCAGGTCAACCTATCAACGAGGTTGTCATCACCCGTTTCCGTCGTTGGCTGGATGAGACCCGTGTTCCCTATGAAGGCAGTCAATGGAATGAGAATGTCGAGCAGATCAAAGAATTTCTCACGTTAGAGTTCACCAACCTTTTTTACGATTCCCAGCAAGGTCAAAAGTTTTTGATGCAGTCAGATCCCACGGTTTTAAAAGCCCTGGAGCTGATGCCTGAAGCTCAAGTATTGTTCAGACGAAAACAACTTCAGGATAAAACAAAAGCCCCTGCACAAAGGACCTAGACGAAAGTGGTTCAGTAGTCCGAGAGTGCCCGTGATCAAGTTTGAACTATTCATGTGGTGTAGACTTTAAGAACTTGCGGTGAGCAGTTCGCAAGCCCATAAAGAATCTTATGACTCAATCGAAACTCAAAAAACAAGGCCTCGGTGGTGCAATACCCACTCATGAAGAAAAGGGTCGTCTCGAAAAAAGAAAACTCGTCGCTCCGGTAGATCCAGCGGTGACGCCGCGAACCAAAATTTGTACGAAGTGTGCCAAGAGTTTTCGCGTCGATCCCGGTAAGAAGTTTTATCTTTGTGCAGATTGCTACCGCCGAACTTTTTTGCATAAGAAAGCGTCGTCGGCCTTTGATACACGAATACTGACTTCGATCGTCTGTAGTACCTGCGGTACCCGCGAGTATCTTCCTTTTGTTCCCAATCAGCATGAAAAAACGCTCTGTCGTTCCTGCTATGCTGAACAGAGGTTAGCCCCTTCGTTGGTCACGCCTCCGGCGAAAGACTAGATCCCCTATAGCCCCAAGAGGTCAACAAGATGAGATTTGATAAGGTAGGTCTTCGCGCTCTTCTCTCGGTAGGCCTGACGTTTGGATGCTTACAGGCTCAGAACA
>OFRA01000181.1_pt1 | contig 16031 bp, 17 predicted proteins | sample 1543001 | NCBI WGS metagenome assembly OFRA01 (sample SAMN07774221, study PRJEB24372) | wastewater metagenome | isolation source: Lake Maggiore Verbania | place: Italy: Verbania | collected 2015-12 | reverse complement strand
CACACCAACTTCACAGCGCGAGGTAAGTGGATGATGACTTCTTCCCAGACCGGACCCCGAAACGAATCTTGAATGAAGTGAACTTCATCAAGCACGACCACGCCCAAATCATCAAGGGCTCTCGAACGGGCGTAAATCATGTTACGTAGAACTTCAGTTGTCATGACCACGATTTGGGCATCTCCATTAACGGCGTTATCTCCCGTCAAAAGACCAACTTTGTCCCGGCCGTAGAGTTCAACAAGATCATTGAACTTTTGATTAGAGAGTGCCTTGATTGGAGCTGTATAGAAAGCGCGCTGTCCTTGACGTCTCGCCGACTCAATTGCATATTCGGCAACGAGTGTTTTGCCTGAACCAGTTGGGGCAGCAACTAAAACAGAGTCGCCTCGATCTAGTGCGTCGAGGGCTTCAATCTGAAATTGATCTATCGCAAAGTTGTAGCGAGCAATCAATTCATCGCGTCTAGGACGAGGCATTGCTTTTTGATTGATAACTAAGCGGTGTTTCGCATGCGTTTACGAGTTGCGACAAATCCAATCAATATCGCCACAAAATACAAAACTGTTAACGGCAATCCGAGCGCCATCAGTGTTATCGGATCGCCGCTAGGAGTGATGATCGCAGCCATGAAGAAAATTACAACAATTGCGATGCGCCATTGTTTCAACAATGTTCGAGGTGTTAGCACTCCAACTAACTGTAAGAAAACTATAAGCAATGGCGTGAGAAAGCCGACGCCAAACGCCAAAACCATCAAAATGACAAGGCTTACATACTTAGTTATTTGAAACGCCTGGTTAACTTCTGTGCCTGACCAAGAAATCAAAAATTCAAGAGCCCTTGAAAGTGTCCAGTATGCAAGTGCGCAACCGCCGACAAAAAGAATCACAGAAGAGGCAATAAATGGAATGGTGTATTTCTTTTCTTTTCTGCTTAGCGCGGGCACGACAAAGCGCCAAATTTGCCAGAGGACGATTGGCAAAGCAATAACAAGTCCGCCGTAACCGGCAATTTTCATTCGTGCGGTCAAGCCGTCTAGTGGTCCGAGTGCAAAAAGCGAACCGTCACAATTGAAGTCCGGACGATTTCCACAGAGGTCTCGGTATGGGCGCGTCAAAAAACGAAGCACCGGGTCGTAAAAAGCCAAAATCATGGCCGCACCCAACGCAACTGCAATGATCGATCGAATCAAACGCATTCGTAGTTCAGCAAGATGCTCACCTAGCGACATCGCAGCGGTTTCAGAAGTTGAAGATCTAAAGCCCATTATGAAATGTCATCCAGTGGGTTCAGCGAATCTGGCGCGGCTTCTGGTTGATTCTCTTCTTGCGTATCAGTCGGCGGCGCAGCGATTTCAACATCGTCTTCATCCTTGGTCAATTCATATTGCGTCATTGTCCCAGAACTCTTGCTCAAACTAGTGGCGAATGGGCTTTGGTATTCGACAAAGTTTGGGTCAATAACGTCTTTTGCCGCATCCTGAAACTGACCCGCCGTCTCTGTAAATAGAGACTTCATCGAATTTGTTGTGTTCATCATCTCTTTCAGGGGTTCGTCCATCACTTTACGAAGATCGGTCTGAACACCAGACGACATGCGTTTTAACTCTGCATAAAGTCGACCCACTCGTCGAATCGCATCTGGCAACTTCTCTGGACCCAGCACCACAAGACCGATAATTAGCAAGAACATAATCTCACTGCCGGTCAGATTAAACATGACCAAAGTCTAGGAGAAGCATTCTCGTATCATCAGAGTGTGCAGCAGCGACTCCCTTCGCTATATCAAACCCCGATCATGTTCGCCCATCGCGGCGCTAGTGCCCATGCGCCTGAAAATACTCTTGATGCATTTCGATTGGCACTCAAACTTGGGGCAACTGGCCTTGAGACAGATTGCTGGGTAACTCGAGATCGGCAAGTCGTATTAGATCATGATGGTGTAGTCAAGCCAAAGAATACGAAATTCGGTATTCCCCTTAGGTTGAAAAATAAGAAGATATCGCAGCTCGAATTTGATGAGATCCCAGGTGAAATTCCAAAGATCGAATTACTTATAGAGCTCGCAGCGAATAACTACCCAATGTCAATTGACGTTTGCGACCCTGATGCTATTGAATTGATCGCCGACATAGTTACCGAAACTTCGGCACAACAAAAAATCTATTTGTGTCACCCTGATATTGAGTTGCTGAGAGAGTCGAAGCAGAAGTTCCCAAACTTTATGTACGTAACTTCCATTCGACTTTCAAAACTTTCAGAGGGCCCAGAACGTCGCTGTGCAAACTTGGCTCAGTTCGGGGTTGATGTCCTAAACATGCATCACACCGACTGGAACGGAGGCTTGGTTGCTCTCGCCCATCGGTTCAACATTGCGGCCTTCAGTTGGGATTTGCAACATACCGAGCAGTTGCAAAATGCATTTTTAATGGGGGTTGATGCGGTTTACAGCGATTGGTCTGACCGAATGGTCGACGCTTATAAGCAAATTTTTAGTTCTTGAATTTTTTAACTTAAAGACCACGCCACGAATTTGGCGGCCATATTAAAACAAATGCTTGGCCAACAATTAAATCCTTTTTGACTGGCCCAAACATTCGACTGTCAAACGATTGAGGTCGGTTATCTCCTGCCAAGAACAGTTCATCTGGTTCGAGAAGAATTTCTTCCATGTCAACGGCGCCACACTTGGCAGAAAGATCAGACATTTCTGTGTCTCGCTGTGGGAGGTAAGGCTCATTTAGCGGCACATCATTTATCAAAACCACGCAATCTTTGATCGCAATACGCTCTCCACCCAGACCGATGACACGTTTTATGAGGTCGTCGTGCTCAACTTCTGAACCGTTCATTGTTGCGCGATCAAAGACAACAACATCACCGCGGTCAATACTGCTGAAGCGATATGAAATCTTGTCAACTAAAACGCGATTATCTGAAAACATCGTGGTTTCCATGCTTGGGCCGGCGATATAGAACTGCTGCAAGAAAAATGTTCTAATCAAAATTGCGACAACAAACGCGAATCCAATGACTCCTACCCATTCGAAAAGAGTTTTCTTTGCTAGCGCCCGACGGCGAGCCTCTCGTTCTACTTGGGGATCTGACACGGCTTCATCGTAGTGCGAGATGAAAAGTGCTTAGAGCGACGCAATTAATTTATCGACACGTTCGTCACGACTCTTGAAAGGATCCTTGCAAAGGACAGTTCTTTGAGCTTGGTCATTCAACTTCAAATGAACCCAATCCACCGTGTAGTCCCGCTTGCGCTCCTTGGCTCGCTTAATAAAGTCACCGCGCAGTTTCGCCCTAGTTGTTTGTGGCGCTTTCTCGCGCGCAATTTCAATTTCTTCGTCGTTGCAAATTCGATCAACCAAATCATTCTTCTGCAATTTGTAAAAGACGCCCCGATCACGACAAATATCGTGATACTGCAAATCAATAAGTTGTACTCGCGAGTCGTCAAGAGCCAAATTGTGTTTACTTCGGAATGCCTCAACCAGGTGATATTTGATCACCCAGTCCACCTCTCTATTGAGTTTTAGAGGATCATTTTCAATGGTCGATATGCAGTGTTCCCACATTTCGAGGGCTTTCATTTCAAGTTGCGAAAATCTCTTTGTATCCGCGTATCGCAGGGCGCGGTCGAGCAACTCGCGTTGAACATCTAGAGCCGACAATTCACGGCCTGATGCCAGTCGAATCTTTCGGCGGCATGTGATGTCATGGCTGATTTCACGAATCGCTCGTGTTTGATTTTCTAGTGTTAGATCTTTGAGAACGACACTTGGGTCCTCCATCATTTTGAGAATGCAAGACGTGGCGCCGACTTTGACGAAGTTCGTGTATTCGCTCATGTTCGAGTCCCCCACAATTACGTGAAGCCGGCGGTATTTTTCGGCATCAGCGTGAGGCTCGTCGCGTGTATTGATTATTGGTCGACTTCTAGTGGTTGCAGAGCTTAAACCTTCCCAAATGTGTTCGGCCCTCTGCGCGATCGAATAAATAGGACCCCGAGCAGTTTGCAGAACCTTGCCTGAACCAGTGAAAATCTGTCGTGTAACTAGAAACGGAATTAGCACTTCTGAGTACTTTTCGACATCGTCACTGCGTGAGGTCAGATAGTTTTCGTGGCAACCGTAACTATTGCCGGCAGAATCGGTGTTGTTCTTGAAAAGGTAGATCGTTCCGCGTATTCCTTCATCGCGCAATCGCTGCTCCGCACCAACTAAGAGTTCTTCAAGAATTCGTTCGCCTGCTTTGTCGTGCACAACTACTTCATGAATTGAATCGCACTCTGGGGTTGCATATTCGGGGTGTGAACCGACATCCAAATAAAGCCGTGCACCATTTTCAAGAAAGACATTTGAACTGCGCCCCCAGCTCACGACCTTGCGAAACAAATATCGAGCAACTTCATCAGGGCTTAACCGACGTTGACCTCGCAAGGTGCAAGTTACGCCGTATTCATTTTCGAGGCCATAAATACGACGATCCATATTCAAAACCTAGTCAATCGACCTGCGCACGGCTCTTAGCCAACGAGTGACTGAATTTCGGAGTCCTCAATTCGTCTGAAACAACGGCGCCGGCCATTTCGCTCCAACACCGCGACCTCAAGTTCTTCGTGTGACAACTTACGGTCAGCACCCGAGAGTGCGGCAATTGCGCTCTTGAGGGCTTCTTTGAGCGTCATCTCGCTCTTAAACGAGCCTTTAAGACGCTCAAGAACCGACTCACTATCTCCGCCCAAGACACAAAAACCCTTCTCATCTAAAACTGTGCCGTCGTATAAAACGTGAAACAATCGATCGCTCTTTGGATCAATACCAATCTCGGCAACAAGCAGTTCGACTTCCATCGGTTTAGGGGCTTCGCTAAACATCTGACTAAGAATTTGAGCGTATTGGTTCGTCAAACTTCGAGCGTCTACATCTTGGCGCGAAAATTGGTAGCCCTTGAGGTCTGCCGCACGAACCCCAGCAACTCTTAACTGATCAAATTCGTTGTATTTGCCAACTCCAGCGAAAGCAATGCGATCGTATATCTCGCTAATTTTATGCAATGTTGTTGACGGGTTTTCAGAAATGATTGCGATGCCGCTTGCGTATTGCAACCCCACAAGTGTTCTGCCACGGGCGATTCCTTTACGGGCATAATCAGCCCGGTCTTTCATGAATTGTTCTGGTGGTACGTAATACGGCATGCTCATCGCGCACCAACTTCTTTGGCGATGTCTTTATAAATTGTCGCCAGTGACTTGTCATCCACTGCGCTCCAACCATCTTGCGTGATCGAGGCCACAACCGGGTAAATGCCACGTAGAGAATCTGGACCACCTGTTGCTGAGTCGGCATCTGATGCTTCCCATAATGCGCGAGCACAAAGTTTTATCGCGTCGTCAACAGCAAGGTCTCTTCGCCAAGACACGCGCATCACGGTGCTGGCATGCAACATTCCTGAACCTGTTGCTACAAAGTCTTTCTCTTCATACCTACCGCCGGTTACGTCGTAATCCCAAAGTCGACCTGATTTTGACAAGAGATCAAAGCCAGCGAAAATTGGAACCACTACCAAACCCTGCATTGCTGCAGGCAAGTTGCTGCGCACGAACATCGATAGCTGGTTGGCCTTGCCCTCCAAAGAAAGAGTCTGTCCTTCTACTTTTTCGTAATGCTCAAGCTGTAATTGAAACAGTTTGATCATCTCCATTGCCGGGCCCGCCGCTCCGGCTATTGCGACACCACTGAAATCATCGGCCTGGACAACCTTTTCCATGCTCCGGTGACTAATCAAATTGCCCGACGTTGCTCGACGATCGCCGGCCATTACGACGCCACCTGCACAACGCATCGCTACACAGGTCGTCGCATGCGGAATGCTTAAATCATTTTCTTCGGTGTGAGCCGAATACGGCGACATTCCAACTCGCTTTAAAAGTTCTCCAAAATTTGCGCCTGGGTCAGAACCGGCTGCGAACATCGGCATTGACATATTTTTAGGATACGGCTACTGCCCGCCCTTTTGCACGTAACTCTTCACGAAGTCCTCGGCGTTGGATTCAAGAACTTCGTCAATCTCATCCAACAGGTCGTCCAACTCTGCTTTGAGTTTTTCTCCCTTAGGAGCGACTTTTGTATCGACCTGTTCTTCGGCACTTGTTCTGTCACTCGTCGATTTTTGCTTACGTGCTCGTTCAGCCATATTCGCACCATAGCGAACCTCACATCACTTGTAAAACTCAAAAATTGAGTCTTTTGGCACGGCTAATTACTCGGTTTAAAGCTTGATCCTGACACTTGATCGCCCAAAAGGGCAACCAACTCTGCGGGCGTATTGCTTTGCTGAAACAACTTCTCGGTGAGCGCTTTAGTGCCGCGTAAAGGCTCCATCATTGGCACACGACGCAAAGGGTCTTTTCCAATGTCAAACACAACGCTGTCCCAGTTTGCAGCGACTACATCTTGCGGCCATTTCTGCAAACACATTCCTCTGAAATATGCACGAGTAGTTTCAGGCGGTGTAGTTGTCGCACGAAGCACATCATCGATTTCTGTGATGCTTTCTAAGTTTGCGCGAAGTGCCAAACACTTTTCAGGTCGCATGTCGTGATATTGCAGGTCAATCGTCTTTAACCGCGGATCAGTCGGTCGCAATTTATGACGGTCTGCCATCCCGTCGAGAATTCGCTTCTTAGCGACCCAATCAACAATATGACTTTGCGTTTGAGGATCTTCCTTGAGGCCTTCAATCACCTCACGCCAGCGACGCAGAATCGTCTTTCCATCTTCCTCGCCCACCGATTCGAGACCAAATTGCTCTGCATACGTCTCAGCCTTCTCGCAAAGGCTCTCTTGAAGTTCTAGGGCCGTAATTGTTTTTCCAGAATCCAGCAAAATCGTCTGACGCAAAGTTGGGTCATGGCTGACTTGCCGGATGGCTGCAACAGGCGTTGCCAAGAACAACTCACTCGTCAGTTGCTTGTCCTCGATCATTGCCAACAAAATTGCCGTCGTACCCAACTTCAGGAACGTCGCAACTTCACTCATGTTTGCGTCTCCGACAATTACATGAAGACGTCTGTATTTCGCTGGGTCGCAATGCGGCTCGTCTCGTGTATTAATAATCGGTCGCTTTAAGGTCGTTTCTAAACCAATTTCCTCTTCGAAAAAATCAGCACGTTGCGAAAGTTGAAATGCCACCGACGAACTGGGCATACCTTCAAATTCGCTGCCGACTTTTCCGGCACCGCAGAAGATCTGGCGAGTCACAAAGTGTGGCGTTATCAAACTCGCCATTTCGCCAAACGGCACGGCGCGACTCAGTAAATAGTTCTCATGGCACCCATAGCTGTTGCCTTTGCCGTCTGAGTTATTTTTATAAGCCACAAGTTCGGCTCCGAGCGGCAACACCTTTTTCGCCTCGAGCATGCTTTGACGCACGATCTCCTCTCCGGCGCGATCGAACAAAACCGCCTCAGAGACGAATCGGCACTCAGGTGTTGAGACTTCAGGGTGAGCATGGTCAACGTAGTAACGCGCACCATTTGTCAAAACCGTATTCACCATATTCATTTCGATGTCTGGTGGGAAGACATCATCAAGATTGAAACCTCGAGCATCTGAGCCGGGCATCTCTGCGTCAAAGTCCCAACCAATTGATGCATCAAATCTGCTGACGTAAGAATTGATCAAAAGCGACGAAGCGGTAATTGGATTCGAGTCAACGCCCGTGGCGATGATGCCGTATTCGGTTTCTATTCCTAAAATTTTGGGGATACTCAAGAGAAAAACCTAGAGGTATTGCCCAGTTGCGGTCTTTTCGATCGCTCGTCCGCCGCTACTTGACTCTGTTGTATTTCGAACCAACGTTCGAATGAACACAATACGTTCACCCTTCTTGCCTGAAATCTTCGCCCAGTCGTCTGGATTTGTGGTGTTTGGCAAGTCTTCGTGTTCTTTAAACTCCTGTCGAATCGACATCGTCAAGTCTTCGGTTGACACACCACGCTCTCCCCCAGCGATCAGTCGCTTAATCGCAAGTTTCTTTGCTCGTCGAACAATGTTTTCAATCATCGCGCCACTCGCGAAATCTTTGAAATACATCACGTCTCGGTCACCATTTTGATAAGTCACTTCTAAGAAACGATTCGCATCATCTTGTCGATACATCTCAGTCACGGTTTGCTCGATCATTGCACTAATAGCTTCATCAATCGAGTCGCCATGTTTGCCTATTTCAGTCTGGGAAATCGGAACCTCATTTGTGAGATACCTCTTGAAAATCTGTCGAGCGGCCGAATCATCTGGGCGGTCGATGCGTATCTTCACGTCGAGTCGACCAGGACGCAAAATTGCCGGATCGATCAAGTCTTCACGGTTTGTAGCGCCGATGACAATCACATTGCGGAGGCCTTCTACGCCGTCAATCTCTGCCAAAAGTTGAGGCACGATTGTCGACTCCATGTCAGACGAGATGCCTGTGCCACGAGTGCGAAACATCGAATCCATTTCGTCGAAGAAGACAATTACTGGCCAACCCTCTTCACTCTTTTCGCGTGCGCGTTGAAACACGAGACGAATCTGCCGTTCAGTTTCACCCACATACTTATTAAGCAATTCGGGACCTTTGATGTTGATGAAGTAACTCTTGGCTTTCTCGCCGCCATTCGCAACAGAAACTTTCTTGGCCAAACTATTTGCAACCGCTTTAGCGATTAATGTTTTTCCGCATCCAGGAGGACCATAAAGCAAAATTCCCTTGGGAGCAGGAAGTTGGTGCTCGGCGAAGAGGTCTCCATATAAAAATGGAAGCTCAACCGCATCAGCGATCTGCTCTATCTGACTGTCAAGGCCACCGATATCTGCATATGAAATGTCAGGAACTTCTTCAAGCAGTAAGTGCTCAATTTCTGGCTGCGTCAAGCGTTCAAGGAGAAGGTTTGACTTTGGATCCATTCGCAATAAGTCACCACTTCGCAATAAGGTGCCGCGCATTGAATCTGCCAGTTCACAGACTCGCTCATCGTCGCCTCTACCCGTAACGACTGCTCGAATTCCGTCTTCTAAAACTTCCTTCAGATGGACTACTTCGCCGATCGATTCAGGCACACGAACTTTGACCACGTTGAAACTTTCGTTCAATACGACCTCGGCACCGCGCTCAAGATTCTCTAAGTCAATTTCTGGATGAACAGTTACTCGCATTTTGCGACCGCTTGACAAAATGTCAACTGTCGAGTCGTCGTTTTTGCCGACGATGACTCCGTAGCCGCTCGGGGGTTGGGTTAATTTCTCTACTTCGTCACGCAACGATGCAATGTGGTCTCGCGACTCGCGCAAGGTGTAAGAAAGTTTTTCATTCTGTGCGACGGCGTGTGCCAGCTGGCCCTTGATTTCTAGAAGTTTTTCTTCAAGTTGACGTGCGCGTTCATTCGAGTTATCAGCGTTTTCAACACCATCTCGTGCCATCGTGAAATCTGCCTTTCAACTAACAATGCCCACCGTATAGGTCAAAGGGCATCTTTGAAAAGTCAGAGATAATCAGCATTCTCTAGGTGACGCCGTGTAGCCTATTTTCGTCCGTAGTACTTATTCCGAGGAGACCCAGAGTTATGAAAGTTTGGATTGACCAAGATCTTTGCACTGGCGATGGACTTTGTGAAGAAATTGCCCCAGATGTTTTCACTCTGCTTGACGATGGCCTGGCTTATGTGAAAGAAGGCTCAACTGTTTACGCAACTGCCAAGGGCAATGCTCAAGGTGCTGCGGGTGTCGCAAACTTCGCTGATTCTCAACTTGACGCCGTCGTTGAATCTGCAGAAGAGTGCCCTGGCGAGTGCATCTTCATCGAGCCTTAAGAAAATTTTTGCGCTTTACGCGCCGACGAATCTTGCACTAGTTAAAAAACCTGTATGAGCCACCATTCGGTGGTCGGGTCTCACTGAGGCCCCTTCAATATGCCATGTTCGGTGCAACACCTCGAGTGTGCGCAAGTCCAACCAACCGTTGCGCATCGACTCACGAGTTTTCACGGCTTGAGTAATGCTCGGAGAATACGAAACCAAGATGGCACCTTTTCGTAAAACAGTCTCAGCGTGTGGCACAACTTGCCATGGTTCAGGTAGGTCCAAGACCATGCGATCGAATCCAGTCTCTGCGATACCTGTATAAACATCTTTCACATGTACTTGGTAGTTCGAAAGCACCTCGTTGCCAAGAAACTCGCGAACATTTATTTGAGCCCTGTTCGCAAAGTCTTCTCGAATTTCATAACCGGTGATCACGGCGCCTTGACGCAACATCGTCATTGATAGTGCACCCGAACCGAGACCTGATTCAAAAACTTTTGCACCCTGATATATGTCAGCCATCATGCAAATCGGCGCTAAATCTTTTGGATATATAACCTGTGCGCCACGCGGCATCTGAATAACAAAATCTTCAAGGGTTGGACGTAGCAAGATATATTCTGCGCCCTTCGTTGAGCGAACGACCGCACCCTCTTGCTCTGCGACGATCACGCTGTGCGCGAGGAAACCAGAATGCGTATGAAATTCACCATCTGGTTTAAGAGTGAACAAATAACGACGTTTCTTGGCATCAATCAGCAATACCTTTTCACCAAAAGCAAACATTACGATCCGACTACTCGGGCGAATCTGAATCTGATGATGAGTTTCGCTTTTTGCCGCTTTTGCGTCCAAGGAAAAACGAAGAAAGCATCGCCAAAGATGATGCGCCGCCAACGAGGGCTTTCAGTTGCAGAGATTTGCTACTAACCGTTTCTTTAATGTCGTCTTGAAACTTCTCAAGATCTGCGATTACTTCTTCTCTGCTGATTTCATCATCTTTTTTGCTCATGACTTTTCAAGAGTTCCTTTGCGGATTCTTGATATTGCGAAAAAGAAAGCCACGGTGCATACGAGAAGCGCGACAACATAAGTTAACCAAGACCAACTGCTTGAATCTCCAAGGCCAGACGTCTGTACCAAACGCAAGATACCGAGCGCACCAAGCACTAACCCGATACTCAGCATCAGTGCAGCAACGAGTCCGAAACCTATCCAACGACCTGCGCCACGAATTGGCTTCAGTGTCTCGGTTTTAACATACTTGAGCACAGTCTCTAAAATCTCACCAGCGTTTTTGTCTTCGGTCTTGTTGCGCTCTGAAGAGTTAACTTTGAAACCAGTCACACTCGTATTCTACGAGTTTTTGTGTGCTCTTTGGTCTGCGATGTTGTTAGGGCTGTGAGCTTGGCCTAAGCGGAAGCAGTTTGTTTACATCAATTTTTGCGTCGCCAAAGGCAAGGGCTGAAGCCAAGTTGTTCCAGATCGGGCGATAAAAATTCACTGTCGATACACCTGAGCCATTCATAATCAGCGAAAAATAACTTGCACGACCGTCCTCAAGTGGCATGACTCCTGAGAGCGATTTGACTCCGTTCAAAGTGCCCGTCTTGGCACGCATTGTTCCTGAGCCTGGTCCGGTTAAAAACACATCACGCAGGGTGCCAGTCTTTCCTGCAAGTGCCATCCCAGTTGTTATTAGACCTTCTTTTCCATCTCGTTGCAGCAACTCTGTGAGCAACCGACAAGTAAGTAAGTTGCCACGGTCGAGCCCAGATGCGTCCAAAAATGCAACTCCAGCACCAGGCAGACCCCATTCAGCAATTTTGTTTGCAATAACTGTCAAACCATCAACTCGTGTGCCAGCACCCATGCCGACCAAACCAATCTCTTTGACGAGCAACTCGGCTGTGTTGTTGTCACTATTTGTCAACATTTCGGCAACAATTTCACGCATGGGTGCAGACTCGAGCGTGGCAATCGTCGGAATGTCAGCTGATGAGACTCCGATATCTGGTGAGTCCCGAACCGTGATGCCTCGCGCGGTTAGTAACTTCGTAAATTCTGAAGCTGCTGCAAACGCCGGATTCGCCGGCTTAAGGGGCGAGCCAGAAACCGACCCGTCATTTATCATTAATGCCCCAAGTGGGCCAGCTTCAACACTTCTAATTCCATCGCCCCAACTTGGCACGTATCTTTCGCGATCGTAAATGTTTTCATCGCCAACAACTCCGCCTTCAATTGACTTAATACCGAGAGCCACTAGTGCATCAACAAGTTGCTCGACGTCAGTCGGCGTCATCGTCGGATACTTCTCGCTCATCGGATACGCGCGAGTAGTTAGAAGGGGGTCTCCGGAACCAACCAACCAAAGGTCGCCTCGCACGACAGATCCTGAAACTATGCCGAGAAGTTTTGTCGTGAATCTTCTGTCTGGTCCGAGAACGTCAAGTGCAACAGCGGCTGTAAGCAATTTTTGGTTACTTCCAGGAACAACCGCCCCAGTTGGGTTCACTTCAATGATTGCTCGACCGTCTGTGATGACAACCAGACACGAATCCCGCGGCAAAGCGGCGACCACTTGATTTAACTTACCTTGTACCCGACCAGCAGAAATTAGATCAATCAAAGTTTGCGGAACGCGACGAGCTGAAAGAACTGGTGTTGCCGGTGACTCAGGCAGTGCGGTCTGATTTTTTAGCGGGCGAACCTCATCACCTGCGGCAAGAGCAACCTGCCAAACCGACAGAAGCGGAATCGCAATAACCGATGTCACGAGCAGCCAAGAAATCAACAACCTTCGAGTTGACATGCGACTCGACACGTCTTCTGCCCGCGCGAAGAACTCTCGAAATCTAAATGCACGCATATTTAGTTTGCGTGCCCCTTGGCATTTGCATATCGGTAAACACTAGATAGCGCACGAGCCGCTCTTTGACCATTGGCATAGCAAAGTCGGCCTGACTTTTGCACAGCTAGAACCCCTGGATTATTTGGGTCGGCCACACCGAGTTCGGTCGCCACGAGAATTGGTTTACCAGTCTCAATCGAAAGTTCTGCAGCCACCTGTGCATACTTTTCATCTTGCCCCTCGTGATAATTGACAATTCGCGCAAGCTCAAACTTGTCATAAAAACTTCCCTCGCGCATCAATCGGGCTTGGTTTGACTGAATTCCGAGTCCTAAAAAAATAATTGAATCAACTTGTGGGTGCATTGCAATTATTCGCATAACGTCGGCGATGGTGTCTCGTGTTTCTCCACCAGCACAGTCAACTGGATTGTTCTTGCTCCATCGGTCTGGCAGCAGTGCTGAAATATCCTTTGACAGGTCCTGCGGTAGCTGCATTAAATTCAACACGCCATCGACTGCGATCACATCAGATGTGACTACTCCCCAACCTCCAACTGTGGTGAGTACGATCGTGTTTGGTCCCTTTGGCAGTGGTTGTGTTGCAAAAGTTGCCGCTATGTCGAATGCATCTTCGGCATCAGCCACGCGAATGACATTGTTGCTCGAACAAATACCATCAAAAATTCGATCGTCGCTTGCTAGCGCACCGGTGTGACTTGCCGCCGCACGGGCACCCCCATCTGTCGAGCCACCCTTTACGACAACAAGTGGTTTCTTGTCTGACAGTTTTTTCATTGAACTGGCAAGCTCGGTTCCATCATTGATGCCTTCGATATATGCCAGCACTACTTTCGTCGCGAGATCATTTGCGTAAAAATCAAAAAATTCTGGGATGCCAACTTGAGCAGCGTTACCTGCTGACACTGCTCTTGCGATACCAACCTTGGTTTGGCGTGCATAGTTCATAAAACTCGAAACGAAATTTCCGCTTTGGCTAATTAAAGAAATTGCACCGCTCGGCGGATATGGCCCAACAATCTGAGCACAAAGCTTTTTGGGCGTGCTGACAATTCCTTGACCATTCGGTCCCAAAAGCAAAATGCCCAATTCGTTTGCCAAGGCCTGCAGATCATTTTGAGCTTTTCGACCAGCATCACCTGCTTCGCCATAACCAGCAGAGGTGACATATACGGCTCGAATAGATTTACGAGAACAAGCTCGCAATATTTCTAAGTTCGTACTTGCGGGTGTGCAAATGAATGCCAGATCAACTTCATTTTCAGGAAGGTCATCGACTGATGCGAGACAATCGATGCCGAGAACTTTTGCTTGTTCAAGATTTGTGGCGAAGATTTTTCCTGCATAACCAGACGCCAAAATATTGTGAAGTGAAACAAAACCAAACTTGCCAGGGTGCGTCGAAGCCCCAACCACCACAACACCGCGAGGCTCAAATAGCGCTGCAAAATGATCATCAGAAAGATATTCATGATTGCTGAGCCCATTAGGTTTGTCGAGGGGCTTTGATTCTTGCTTAACAACAAGCGCATCTACTGCAACTAACGATCCGTCAGGGCGAACAATAACTGGGTTTATATCAATAGAAATTATTGACGGGTCATCGACCCCAGCGTTCGAAACAGCCACCAAGATGTCGCCAAGTTGACCTGTGTCGACAGCAGATTCGCCGCGAAACTCTCGCAAAGCTTTTTGGTTCTTTAATCTCGCCAACATTTTCAGTGCGCCTTGTTTGCTAAGAGGTGCTGGCGCAAAGACGATGTCACTGAATACTTCCGCGAAAACACCGCCTAGGCCGCACATAACTAACGCACCAAATTGATCATCTCGCACCAAACCAACGATCAATTCGCGACGACCACTCTCCATCTTTGCGACCAATAAAGACACATCACCATCGGCCTTTGTAGTCATCTTTAATAGTTCATTTGAGGCTGTAATCGCCTCTTGTGAATCACGAATATTGAGCCTGACCAGCCCTCGTTCAGTTTTATGGCTTATCGCATTTGCACAAACCTTTATCGCAACTGGAAAACCAATCTTGGTCGCGACATCGGCGGCATCCTTGGCGGATAAAACTTCGCTCTCTTGTGCAAAGGTGACGCCGAATTTCCTCAAGATCTGCTTTGATGTGACTTCAGAGAGTGTCAATTGCTTCGAATTAATCACGGTGTAACAGTAGTGTGAGTTTGTGCTCGACCTTGTTCAGTTGACATTTTTATCGCTTGTCATAGGTCTTTGTGTCACGTTGCTTGCAAATCTTGGTACGACCATTTACCTGCATCGCAGTCTCGCCCACAAAGCGTTGACATTGAAGACGCCACTCGCCTTTCTTTGCCGATTAGGGCTTTGGTTATCAACTGGAATTCGTCCCCGTCAATGGGTTGCAGTTCACCGCAAGCACCACGTTTTTACCGACCAAGAAGGAGACCCGCACTCGCCTGTTCTTCTTGGTTGGAAAAAGGTTCAACTAATGAATGTTGCCCTTTACCGTCGAGCGGCAAAAGATGTGGGTACGGTTGCGCGCTACGCAAGAGATATTCCGCAAACGAGAATCGACAGGCTGTTTTTTGATCGTTCGTTGTTGGGTCTTGGCTTAGGACTCGGATCCTTGATTGCAATTTTTGGTCTTCGTCTCGGCCTTGTCTCTGCATTCGTACATTTGAATCTTTACTTGGCAGGTTCGGCAGCCGTAAATGCGCTCGCCCATAACTTCGGGCGTCGTCCATATGCCAATCGAGCCGGAAATTTACAACTCTTGGCCCTATTGACAGCTGGTGAAGGTCTACACAACAATCACCACGAATCACCGGCATCAGCCCGCCTATCGCATCGCTGGTACGAAATCGATTTCGGATGGTGGGTAATTCGAATACTTAGTTTCGTGCGGCTTGCAAAAGTTCGAATCTCTCGCACGAACGCAGTCTGATGCAAATAGTTTCCGCACTCTTCGTAGAGAATTTCGCGCTTCGTCAGGCGCCGGGGCCAAGCACCCGAATCGATTTAACCGGGGCATTCTTTTCGTTCGCCGCACCTTCACCTGTGCCAGTAACTATCGACCCTCATCTTGTAGTTTTGATTTACTGTCCTCTCACCGAACCCGGCAATTCCCTGCTTGAGGTGATATTTCGAACTGGCCCCACCCCTGAAGACGAGCAGTTGGCACGAAACGTCAGCCCTTTCACCGTCGAGCCTGGAAAGTTCACCTACAGATTGGTCCGGGGTGAGTTGTCAATCGCAGACTACGGACAGATTTTTGCCCACTGTCGAGTGGGAACTGGGCCGTGGCATCTAGTGCCGTTGACTGT
>OFRA01000180.1_pt1 | contig 16107 bp, 19 predicted proteins | sample 1543001 | NCBI WGS metagenome assembly OFRA01 (sample SAMN07774221, study PRJEB24372) | wastewater metagenome | isolation source: Lake Maggiore Verbania | place: Italy: Verbania | collected 2015-12 | reverse complement strand
AACAACCTTAGTTGCCTCAAAATCTGTTGCCAGAAGTGGGCTAATTACACCGGTTGCATATGAACCTGCATAATCAGGACCGCCTGCGTAATCAAGTAGCGCCTTAGCATCACGTGCGTAGTACATAGCCTGACGGATCTCAAGACATGGCATCTTGACAAGGTTAAATGCCAAGTAGCGAGCATAAGGGTCAGAGTTATTCATACGACGGTCTGCAAATTTTGCATCCTTGAAGAACTTATCGCGGTTGGTTGGAAGTGGTCCACCAAAGTTAACAGCATTTGGAATTGTATCTTCCAACATAATCTGATCGATTACTTCCTCATCCAAACCGAATTGGATAATTACCTCATCTGGATATGGTGTACGAACGGAGTCAGATGACTTCTTCCACTTGGTATTTCGGACCAAACGAAGTTGAGTGGCGCTATTTTCAACAATCTTGTATGGGCCAGTTGCCTGTGGGTTAAGGTCATACTTATCGCCAGTGTCTAACTTCTTCTGCACTGGAGAAATAACTCCATAAGTTGCAAGATAGTTAAAGTCAGCGATTGACTTATTTAAATTAAAGGTGATGGTGCTTCCCTTACATGTTACTGCCTTGTTAAACGCAGCCACACCAGCTGGTGTGTTCTTATAAGGACCGGTATAGATTGAAGTTCCATCTGCGTTCTTTGGGATATCTAGCCATGAAACTAGGTATTGAGGTCCGTCAGAGATTACATCTGTAGCAAATACTCGGGAAGAACCATACTTAACATCTTCACAAGTAATTGCTTTGCCATCTTCAAATGTTCCGCCTGGGCGAAGAGTAAACTTCCAAGTCTTTGCCTCATTGCTTGGGACTCCAGTGTTGGTAGCAAGATCTGGAACAAGAGTTGTTCCCTTCTCACCTGGAACTGGATTGTAAGCAACCAATGTGCGAGTGTGGAATGAGTTCATGAACGCTAGATCACGGCCAGTATAAATTCTGGACGGGTCATAGTGATCAAGGCGAGGAGTGTGCTCTAGAAAATAAAGCGTTCCGCCTGCCTTTGGTGTTGCTGCATTTGCTGTAGATGTTGCGCCAACAGTAATTACTGTGCTGACGAGTGCACCTGCAGATAATGCTGCTAGCACGCGAGTGCTAATTGCATTTTTACGCATTAAATCCTCCTAGGGGATTTGTGGGCTTTTGCCCGGTGAGGCAGTTTGCCACCTCCCAGCAGTTTTGGGTAGCCAAAGAGAGCCCCCATCATCAAGCCAGGGTGAGATTGAGTGTGAATATGCGGCTATTTAACAGTGGTTATAACAAATTTGTTAGCGTTCAGATCTTGGGTCTAACGCATCACGCAGTGCATCCCCCACCAGATTAAAGGCAAGTACTACCAAGACTAATGAGCCAGCAGTGATTAGGAAGAAGTTTGGATAGACCGTTACAAATCGTCTGGCGTTATCTAACAAAATTCCCCAGGTAGTAGCAGGTGGTTGAATCCCAATTCCTAAGAATGAAAAAACTGCCTCAGCTGCCAGATAGCCTGGTAGAGATAAAGAGACCACCACAATTACTGGCGCCCAGAGATTTGGCATTAACTCCTTAAAAATAATTCGCTTTCTAGAAGCACCCATTGCTTGAGCGGCGGTAACAAAGTCACGTTCACGCAGTGAAAGCACTTGTGACCTTACCAACCTAGAAAATCCTGGCCAACCAAAAAATGAAAGAAAGAAAATTAAAAAGATAACCCGTGCGCTATTTCCTTGCGCAATACCAGTTTCTTGAATTCTTGCCACCATTGGCTCGGATAGTGCGACGATCATAAAAAAGGCTGGAAAGGCTAGCAAAAAGTCGGTAAATCGTCCTAGGTAATCATCTATTCGGCCGCGGAAGTATCCACCAACGATTCCAACGATTAATCCAATAAAAATTGCTAGCCCGGTAGTAAGGAAAGCCACCAAAAATGAGATTCGAGATCCATAGAGCAGGTTGGCTAATAAGTCTCGGCCAATTCCTGGAGTAAGGCCTAATGGATGCTCCCAACTGATACCCCCATTTGGCAAAGTTGGAATGCCAGAGCTGTCAATTAAATCAAGATTTAATTCATCTGGATTTATTCCAAGAATTTTACAAACCACTGGCGCAAAGAGTGAGAGCATTAAAACCACAATCGATATGCCAGCAGAAACCATGCCAACTTTATTTCGACGAAAGCGACGCCAAGCAATCTGACGTGGGCTGCGGCTAGTTATCTGCCCAGCAGCGCTGGCATTAGCACTCTTTAACTTGGAGACCACTCAAAGGCCCCTTCCCTATTTTCTAAATTTGATCAAGTCGTAAAGGTAGCCTATGAGGGGTGAATCTTAAAAGAGTGATCAAAAGGGCCAGTAATGCACGGGGCTAAATTTGACCGGAATTTAGTAGTATTTGTCCCTAGGGGTCGTGTACTAGATAGATAAAGATTTGGAGTCAGGTAAAAATGGAGAGCAACTCAAAGTTTAAATTAGCAGTTTTAGCCGTAGCAGCTGGGTTGCTTTTAACAGCCTGCGGTGGGGGAAGTGATAGTGCTTCAACTGAATCAAACCAGGAGTTAGTAGCACCGCCTGAGCAAGAGGTGCAGGCAACTGGTGGTTTTAACACTGCCGTAAAAATCCCATCTGGGGTTTCATTTACATTATCTGAACCATCTGCATTTCGTCCTGGAAAGTTTGCAGCCGGGCAACTTCCTGGTCAGCGCTATCAACAATTTAAGGTTGATATAACAAATGGATCTACTGCTGCAATAGATTTAACTACTCTGATCATCATTGGTAAGAGTGCCACTGGTTTGTGCGTAGATATATTTGATGGTGATAATGGCATGGAGGGTGCTCCCCAAGATCCATTAGCGGTTGGAAAATCAATCTCATTTAACTGGGGCCTATCTTGTGAAGGAAAAGCTGGTGAGGATCTCTCCCTAGTACTTTCCAATGAGGGCGTGGCAATTATTGAGGTTACTGGCAAACTGGCTTAACTAAGTTTTTTTCAACTTAGTTGTAGTAATTGCCGGTTAAATATGTCCTTCTCCTTTAAGGTTGAAAAATCTTTAAAGGGTGCCTTAGGTCGAAGTGGTCTTATTTCAACCCCGCATGGGCAGATTAAAACTCCAGCTTTTATTCCAGTTGGTACTAAAGCAACCTTAAAATCAGTACTGCCTGAATCCTTATCTGATCTTGGCGCGCAAGCAGTTCTAGCAAATGCTTATCACCTTTACCTACAACCAGGGCCGGAAGTTGTTGATCAAGCAGGTGGCTTAGCAAAATTTATGAATTGGAAAGGTCCAAGCTTTACCGACTCTGGTGGCTTTCAAGTTTTATCCCTAGGTGTTGGCTTTAAAAAAGTTATTGCCATGGATGAAAACACCTTTCAAGCAGATGATGTAATTGCTGATGATAAGGAACGCTTAGCTCATGTTGATGATGATGGTGTTACCTTTAAATCACACCTTGACGGCTCACTGCACCGGTTTACACCAGAGGTTTCCATGCAGGTGCAACATCAAATTGGCGCAGATATTATCTTTGCCTTTGATGAGTGCACCACTTTGCATAACACCAGGAGTTATCAAGAAAAAGCATTAGAGCGAACCCGGCTTTGGGCAATTAGATGTTTGAAAGAACATGATGGCCTAACTAAAAAGCGAGCAGGCAAGCCCTACCAAGCACTCTTTGGTGTGCTGCAAGGTGCGCAATATGAGGATCTGCGGCGTAAGGCTGCTAAAGATTTAGCCGAGATGAATGTTGATGGCCTTTCCTTTGATGGCTTTGGTATTGGTGGGGCGTTAGATAAACAAACACTGGGTGATATTTTAAAGTGGGTAAATGAGGAGCTGCCGGTAGAAAAGCCAAGACACTTTTTGGGAATTGGTGAGCCAGATGATTTATTTGTTGGTGTTGAAAATGGCGCAGATACATTTGATTGTGTTGCACCTTCAAGGCAAGCTCGAACAAGTTCAGTCTTCACCAAAGATGGTCGCCTAAATATCTCAAATGCCCCACATAAAAATGAGTTTTTCCCAATTGAAAAAGATTGCACTTGCTACACCTGCCGCAATTACACCCGGGCCTACCTTTGTCATTTATTTAGAGCCAAAGAGATGGTGGCAGCCACCTTGGCCACAATTCATAATCAGCACTTTATTGTTGGCTTGGTAGATCAAATGCGCTTAAGCATTGAAGATGGCACATTTTTTGATTTTAAGGCGCAATTTATGGCCAGGTACTACGGAAAGTAATTTGGGGGTAGATTAAAGATATGAATGATGCTCGCAAACCACTTCGTATTGGAATATTAGGCGCAGCCCGAATTGCACCGAGCGCCATTATTTTTCCAGCCCAAGCAACAGGTCATCAGTTAGTTGCAGTTGGCGCTAGAGATAAAGCACGCGCTACTGAGTTTGCCAAGCAGTATCAGATTGAAAAAGCTTATGGCTCATACCAAGAGGTAATTGATGATCCAAATGTGGATGTTGTTTATAACGCACTACATAACGGTGGCCATGGACCTTGGAATATCAAGGCATTAGCAGCTGGTAAACATGTATTAAGTGAGAAGCCATCAGCTAGTAATGCTGCCGAGGCTAAAGAGGTTGCAGCTGCAGTAAGTAAATCTGGCAAGGTTTTTATGGAAGGGTTTCATTATTACTATCACCCAGTTTTTCAAAGATTACTTGCGATTGTTAAATCAGGTGAGATTGGTGAGGTTATAAAGGTTGAATCCTCACTTCTAATTCCACGCCCTGATGAGAGTGATTTAAGGTTGCAATTTGATCTAGCTGGTGGCTCAATGATGGATGTTGGCTGCTACGCACTTCATAGCCAGCGCATGATTAGTCAGGCTATTGCAGATGGTGAGCCAACAATTGTTAAAGCAGAGGCAAATGCTGCTGATGGAAAAATTGATACCAAGTTATATATGCAACTTAAGTATCCAAATGGAGTTGCCTGCTTAGCAAAGGGTGATTTTGAAGCACCAGTTATGGAGGCACCTTTAACTGTTACCGGCTCTAAGGGAAGCGTTCACCTTCCTAACTTTGTGGTTTCTGGTTGGGATCCAAGAGTGATTGTTGATCTTGCTGGTCAAAAACGTGTTGAGCACCTGCCATCTATCTCCACCTACACCTACCAATTACTTGCCTTTGCCGACGCAGTAGATCTAGGTAAGCCAGTTAAAACTGATGCTAAGGATGCGCTGATTCAGGCAACCTTAATTGATGCGGCTTATCAAAGCGCAGGACTTGCACTTAGACCGATATTTAAGATTTAAACCAAAAGTAATTTTTGGCCCTTGGCCACTGCTTCAGTTCGGCCACTGACTTCAAGTTTGCGATAAATGTTTCTTAAATGAGTTTTCATTGTGTTCTTGGAAATATGAAGCGCCCTACCAATCTCTTCAATTGATTTGCCGGTGGCAAGATGCTTTAAAACATCAATCTCACGGGAGGTTAAATTTTCATTACTTGCCTTGCTGGCTTCAGCTCTTTGATTAAATCGCTTAGTAGCATCTCTTACTAACTCTTCTAGGTATGCCGAAGGTTCATCTTTGGCAACTGCGATCATCAAGTTAAGGTGATAATCACCTTGTCTGATAAAAAATTCTCGAGTGCCGGTAATTTCACCAATTTCTAGGGCTTTCTTCATCCAACTTTTTGGGGTTTGCCGAGATTCAGCTTTAAATTCTGATAGATATAAGTACTTATATATTTGCTCTTTATAAGTTTGTTCAGGCAGTTCCATCACTTTTTCTCGACTTAAAGTACTTGCCCCTGCCTTCTCAGCTAATGCAGCTTTTAACTGTCTTACATAAGGCAAATCAGGTGAACGTGCAATCAATATTTTTGCTCTTGCGATATCACCTAGAATAAATCGGATATATAACTCTGTGACATCAATTAGCCAGGCTAGATCATTCTTAGCAGCAAGTGGCTCAATCTCAAGATTTAAATCATTTAGTCTCACCAGCGCCTCTGGCATTTTTGATTGCGCAGCCAGAATTCGTATTGCAAAGCTTTCGGCCAATACATAATAGAGCCATGACTTATTATTTTTAGCTTCGATCTTTAGCTCTTCTAATTCAATTAATGCTTGATCTAATTTTGCAAACTCAAACAAAGTTCTAGCAAGAATGTACTTGCAATCAAGTGGTGCAGATAAGCCCACATAACCATTGCCTTCTGCTGAAGCCAATCCCATCTTGGCAGATTCATGGGCTTTAAAGTAATTTCCTTCTTCGTAATAATTCAAAGCTTTAATTGCAATCTGATGATGGGCAATATTTGTACCACCAAACTCATTAATTAAATCTTCAACCTCTGATAGTGAAATTTTAAGTGCTGAGTGGTCTGTGTAAACATGTTCGATTAACGCTCGCATTCTGATAAGTCCAGGTTTATCAACTCCACCTAAATCTGTGGTTATAACAGGAGAGGTCAGTGCGAAATTTATCTCTTCTCTTGCCTTCACAAGATTTCCATTTGCAAACTGTGTGTATGCGCGGACAAATGCAATCATTTTTTCAAGAAAATCACTTATATTTGTTTTATCTTTCTCCATCTCTAGCTCTAACGCCATTGCTTGCGCAACCGTAAAATCTAATTCGACTAGATGTCCCATTAGTGCAAAAGATTTTTGTAAAGCTAGTCCGTCAACTGATTGGTCTCCAGCATATTTAGAAAGTTTTATTAGCTCCTTACCTTGGCCAGTTTGTGCTAAATCTCGAGCAGTTGTTGCAAACATTTGATAAATAAAATCTACGTCGCCTCTTTCAATTGCCATTTCCAGCGCTGAGGTGGTCACAACCCGTACTGAGGGTGAGGGGTTTTTCGAATAAGTCACAGCATAAGGGTGAGGCAGAAAGGCGATTTTTGGTAGTGCCCTCACCCCTACTGGCGGGTGAGGTTAGGGGGGATTTTGCCCTTGCCTAAGCGCAAAATTCTCACCCCTTCACTGGGCGGTTAAAATCAAGTTATGGATCTTCCCAAGGTAATTCTTTACTACATCTTCACGCCATTATCTGATCCGGCTGCGATAAAGATTTGGCAAAAAAATCTTTGCCAAACATTAAATTTAAAGGGACGAATAATTATCTCCCCCCATGGCATCAATGGCACTTTGGGTGGGGAAATGAATGATCTGAAAAAATATGTTCGCCAAACAAGATCATATAAAGGCTTTGCCAAGATAAAGTTTAAGTGGTCTGAAGGTACTGGTAATGATTTTCCAAAATTAAGCGTGAAGGTAAGGCCTGAGTTGGTTGGTTTTGGCAATCCTAATGCGATTAAAGTTGATAAAAATGGTGTGGTTGGCGGCGGTAAACATTTAAGTCCCACTCAAGTTGATGAGCTGGTCGCACAACGTGGTGATGATGTCATCTTCTTTGATGGCCGTAATGCATTTGAGGCTCAGGTTGGGCAATTTAAGAATGCAGTCGTAACAGATTCTGTGACTACAAGAGATTTTGTGATTGAGATTGAAAGTGGCAAGTATGACCACCTAAAGGATAAGCCGATAGTTACTTACTGCACCGGTGGTATTAGATGTGAGGTTTTATCCTCAGTAATGAAGACGCGGGGATTTAAAGAGGTTTATCAAATTGATGGCGGCATTGTTACCTACGGTAAAGAGTTTGGTGATGATGGCCTATGGGAGGGCGCTCTTTATACTTTTGATGATCGGATGTCGATTGAGTTTAGTGAAAAGAGTAAATCAATTGCTAACTGTGAAAAATGTGATGCCCCAGCTAATCGTTTTTATGATTGTCCAAAGCCGCCATGTAACTCTCTGAATTTATTGTGTGTCACTTGTGCTGAAAAACTGAATGATGAGATCTGCAAACACCCACAGCGAAAATACTCTAAGGCTGAATTAATCGGCTAACAACTGATTTGCGTGATCCCTTGGGTGATTTATATAGGATGAAAACCACTTTTTAAGATCATAAGCACCAGATTCAGTATGGATTCCAGCATTTGATAATTGTTCAAACTCTAATCTTTTAACGATTTCAAGGCTTGCTGCCCTTGATGCTTTATAGAAAGCTAGAGAGTTTTCAATTGGTAACACGGTGTAACCCAAAGTGGTGTTTTGTGCCCAGATATTTTCATCATAACCTTGAATTGTTGAGCCTGGCTCTGCGATTAATCTTTTTAACCGAGCACAAGATTGGGATTCGCTATCTGCTAAATGATGGATTACCTGCCTGGCGTTCCAGCCATCTTTTTTAGGCTTATCTAAATCAGCCAGGTTTACCTTTTTAAAAGCTTCTAAAAATACATTTGTAGCCGCTTCATACTCAGCAGCTAACTTTTCAATCTCAGGATGACTCATGTATTTATCCTACTAGCGACGCAAGAAGGTGCGAAGAGTCAAAAGAATCCTTCGATACAACCGGCTTGTCTGCTTAACTGGGGATAGGCCAATTACCTTGGCACTTGTTGGCTCCCCTGGTGTTGTGACTGAGTGCAAGGCGGGTGAGCTCTCATCTAATGAGTTAGCGATAATTTTCATTTGCGAGACGATTGCAATGCATCTAACAAATTGGCTACGAGGTAGCTTATCTGCCATTGCTATCAATTCTTCAGTTAAATTATCAGCTGCTTGCCGCAAATCCCTGGCAATGTTGTCGATGATTCGCTCTCGATTTGATGATTGCAATAACTCTAGCTTTTCAGTAATTGCATTTGAGGTAGCAGAGAGTGCGTAAGCAATCTGGCGATCAACAGTATCTTTTCGATTTGGATCAGAGGTTGAATCAAATAAAGCTCTTGCCATTCCCCTTATTTGAACCACCATATGTTCAATTGCTACTCCTTGAATATATAAAGATTCAGCCACATCAACTTCAGCAAGTGGTGACCATTTGGCATAACGCTTTGCCTCTATTGCTTGGCTTCTTAAAGTTGGAATCTCCTCGACTAATAATCTCGCCTTTGATAACCAAGCACCTGCCTGCTTTTGAGTGAAGCCACCAGCTACTCCCTCTGCCATATCACTAATTAACTCAGCCCCTCTTTTACCCAACCTTGTTATTTGATTAACGGTTCGACCAGCTGGGGTATTTGGATGTGAGAAGTAGGAAAAAATGATTGCAACTGCTGCGCCAATTAATGTGGAAACTAATCTGTGTTCTGCTGTTGAGCCAGAGATTCCAGGACCAATAACAATTAATGCCGTTACTGGAACGTTTACCGAGGCCACCTCACCCAGGCGAAGTCCACGAGCAACAACTGAGCATAAAAATACGGTAGTGCCAATAGCAATTACCCCAAAGCTAAAGTAGTGAACTGTCAACAGGGCAACTCCTGCGCCAATTGCAGTTCCAACTATCTGACCTAATCCTTCTCTTACTGATTTATAGAGTGAGATTCGAATGCTTAAAGCGCAAACAATTGCTGCTACTAAGCCGCCTTTAAAAACTAAGGAATCTCCAATAACCCAGGCGGTAGCAGATGCAAGGGCGGCCACCGTAATTTGGCGAACCCAAATCCTGCGATCGGTAAATAACCTTATAAACCAACTTATAAAACGCTTCACGGGCGAAACTTAATTTTTTTAGCATTCATTAATACTTTAAGCCTTGCAACAGCTGATTTACCCATGCCATGTAAACCTTCTAATTCAGCAAGTGAAATCTTTCTAAGGTCTGAGACTTTATATAACTTGGCATCAACTAATGCTCGCCTCGCTGGGGCTGCAATGTCGTATTCGCGCCACTCTTGGTCTAATTTCTCATAGCGATCTAGCTCTGATTGTGGGATATCACATACTTGTTTTGGCTTAGCTACTTTTCCCATGAGCTGATCTTACAACTTTACTTACCTTTTCTTTTGACCATTATCTGCACCATTCGCTGCGTCATCAGTTTTCTCACCAAAGTTTTAGGAAGTGGTGCATCAAAGTGCAAAGCACTCTTAGTTTGCTTATAAATGACTAAATCTTTATTCAAGGCTTCAAGCACTGAGCCACTAAATGGATAAAAGGAGCAGCCAGTACGCCGGGCAGCAATTCCACAAACAACATCTTTTCCTAATTTAAAGGCAGGAATTCCATAAGAGATCCCCTGCTTTAACTCTGGTTCTATCTCTAAAATCATCTTGCGCATATTTTTAAGCAAGGTTTTCTCAGGCTCTTTTTGAGCTGAAATATATTGATCGATCTCTAACTTACTCAATCTATTTCACCTGCCTATACATTCCTAAGTACATCTGACCTGGTTTAGATCTAGATGGTAATGGCTTATCTGCCTCCACAAATCCTAACTTCTTATAAGCACTCCTAGCCCTTAAATTCTCTGGCCACACACCCAATCCAATAATTTGCCACTGATTTTCCTTAGATAACTTAACTACCCATTCCAACATTAATTGTGGAATTTCTTTGCCTCTAAAATCCTCGTTAATCCACCAACTAGATAGCCAGCAATCACTATTGCGATCTTTATCCGCTTTATCTACTGCAAGTAATCCAATATCAACACCATCTGCAACCACAAAACACCAATAGGTATTTTTTAATCGCTCCTGCCACTGGGTATCTTCAATCAATAATTCATCCTCATACTTCGCTCCAAATGCGTAAGGAGCATCTTTTAACGCGCTAAGACGAAGTGATTTAAGGCGGGTGGCGCTATCTCCTACTACAACTTCAATTGCCACTTACTTACCTACTAAATAACTTGCTAAATATTCCTGACTTTTTTACCTGACCTTCATGGCCTTGGCAACGATCAGCTTCAGCAATACCGAATAACGCCTCTTCAATATGTTCACCGCAGCCAGACCAGGTTGGCTTCTTACATGTCCGACAAATTACCTTGCTACACATATCTAATTCCTAACTCTTCTGGAGCCAATAATTAAAATCAAACTACCAATAACGGCAGATAAAAGCGCAGCTATTAATAAACCAACTTTAGCCTGATTAAGCAAAATATCAGAGGTATAACTCAAGTTTGCAATCATGATTGATACTGCAAGTCCCATGCCAGCAAGAGCAGATCCGCCAATTAACTCTAGTTTGCCTATCAATAAATGACTCTTAAAGAGTTTAACTCCAACTAATCCAAAGAGTGTGATACCAACAATTTTGCCAACCACTCTAGCGATAATAATTGAATTACCAAGGTCTGATTGCAGTTCAAGATCAGCCGTTAGGGTTGGGTAAACATTTGCAAAGACATAGATCGGCAAAATTGCAAAGTTAACAAACTTAACAAAGTATTTTTCAAGGGGTGCTTTACCAATTAACGCCCCAAGCAGTACTGCGCCAATACTTGCCAAAACCTCAGTTGCCTTTAGAGCGCCAGTGTATTTAACACCTAAAACAATTATTGAAAGTAGATCATCAGCAACAGCTAAAGCTAATAAAAAGGTTTTTAAAGAAACTGATGCGCGTTTGCCTAAGGCAAGGACAACCAACATCACAAGTGCGATATCGGTTGGCATAACTAAAGGCCAACCTTGAGCTATCAGCGGATCAGAATTTAAACCGATAAAAATTAATGCTGGAAATAGCATTCCACCTAAGGCAGCAAAGATTGGCAACAAAATCTCTTTTGGGTGTGAGATCTCATTCCTTAGTTGCATGCCAATCAAAAAGAAAAATGGTGCTAACACCTCACTGTGTGCGAAAAATTCTAATTCCATGGGGATAGTTAATCAGATTACTGCTGATTAATGCTCAGTACTTCGCCAAACCTTTATTGCCGCATCTGCATTTAGCATTCCAATGGCAAGACCAACTGCTAAATCTGGAATAGCACTGCTCCAAAAGATAGTGGTGATGCCAGCGGCAATAATTGCCACATTTGCTATCGCATCATTTCTGGCCGATAGATATGCAGCTAGTACCAAGCTTTTCGCAGAGCTTCGAAATTTTGCCAGTAAAAAAGCACAGGAGAAATTAATTATTAACGCACCTGTCCCAACCGCGGTTAATGAGATTGCATCAGGAGTTGATGGATTATTGATCTCATAGATGGTGGAGATCAATACTGAGATTGCAGGGACAAGAAGGAGGAGAGCGAAGAATTTACTTAATCTTTTTCTAGCCAACAAGCTCCAGCCCATTGCCACAAAGATCAGGATGTTAACGGAGGCATCCTCAAGAAAATCTATGCTGTCCGCGAAGAGTGCAACAGAGCCAATCCTTAGGGCAAAGAAGAACTCCACACAAAAGTATGCAAGATTTGCGATTGCAACTATTCGAACTACATTTCTAATTGAGTTCACCTACCCATGTTAGGACAATAATTGGGAATAAATAAAACAGGGGCCATATTTGGCCCCTGTTGCTCAATTGTTTAATCTTAAGACCGCTGCCAGTTGATCAATTAAATAATCGAGACTGTGGTGTAGATGACGAGATTTGAACTCGCACCTTCAATTTGGCAAAAATAGATATGCTGCCAATTACAACACATCCACATCACCAACGTAGAATCTCCAATATAAGCTTGTAGTGGGCATTTTTTGAAAATCTGTGGAAAAGTAAAATGACCCGGAGTTATCCGAGTCATTTACCTGCCAAACTGAAGTACTTAATTATTGCACATTACTTGATCACTCGCAGTAACTTCAAAACTCTTATATGATTGCGATATGAGCATAAAAATTCGCCCAATCACAGTCAGTGATAAAGATAGATGGCTTGAGTTATTTAAAGAGTACATAGTTTTTTATAAATCTAAGTTAAGTGATGAACAGTTTGAATTAACCTGGCAGCGCTTAAACTCTGGCTTTAATATCAATGGCTTACTTGCTGAATTAGATGGTGAGATTGTTGGCTTCACCCATTACATCTTTAGGCCATCAACTTGGGCAGTTGAGGATTTTTGTTACTTAGAAGATCTTTATACCGATCCAAAGGTGAGAGGTAAGGGTGTTGGTAGGGCGCTAATAAAAGCTGTTGAAGATATCGCAATTGCTAAAGGATCAAAGCGGCTTTACTGGACAACTGCCCCAGATAATGAAACTGCTCGAAAACTCTATGACAAGGTTGCCATTACAGATCGTGTGCAATACAAGATCTTCTTAAATCAGTAATTAATGTCCGGCTGTTTTTGAATTCTTAGTAACAATTAAAGTACCCAATGCAGCCAGTGCCATACCAATTAAACCAATGCCCTTAATTCGTTCATCAAAAAAGTAGTAGGCCTGCACAGCAGCAAGTGGTGGGACCAGGTAGTAAAGGCTTGAAACTGATGAGGCGCTGTCATTTCTTAGTAAGTAAAAGAGTAAGAATATGGAGCCAATTGAAAGAGCTAAAACAATCCAACTTAAGGCTAAGACAAACTCCAAGGTGATATTTACTTTAAGTGGCTCAAAGATCACAGATGCAATTGCAAAAATCACGGTTGAGGTGGCGAATTGAACTGCAGTTCCAGCCAGGAATGGAATGTCTGCTCCCCCTTTTTTCTGCAGTAAATAACCAGCAGTTGTTCCAAGGAGTGCTAGAACACAGCAGATAATTCCAAAGGTTGAAAAGCCGGTGGAGAGATCTCCTTCAAACAACTTTGGTGAGAGCAAAAAGAGAACGCCAATAAAACCAAGTGCTAACCCAAATACCTGGCGGTATGAAAGCTTTTCTCCCAGTAATGGAATAGCGAGTGCTGAAACTAAAATTGGTTGCAAGCTAACAATTACTGCAGTAATTCCCGCTGGAATATCAATAAATATTGCATAGAAAACCCCACCGATATAAATAACATGCAAGAAAAGCGCCACAATCATTGATTGCTTTATTGCCGCCTTACTAATACGAAGCGGCTCTCTTAGTGCTTTTGCAATTAAAACCAAAACAAGAGTGGCGAAGAAGTATCTAATAGTTAAGAAAACAAAGGGCTGCGCATATGGAAGTATGTACTTAGCGCCGATAAACCCTGTGCTCCAGAGTAAAACAAATATGAGTGGTGCAAATGTTTTTACTCTAACCATTACAAGATAGTAAGGGCTTTGTCTACATTAACCAAGAAGCGGCCTAAGCTCAACCTTACGATTACAAGCCTTAGATCCAGCAAATGCTAACTTTCTTGCCACTTCAATACTTTCTGCCTGGATCAACCAAAAACCAGAGAAGTTCTCTTTGTTAGCAAATAGTGGTTTTCCAGTAGACAAATTCGCATCATTTCGATTATCAATTACATCTGCACTCTCTGGAGAAGCGAGGCCGCCTGCAAAGATAAATTGCCCATTGACCCGCAGTTGATCATTAAACTTATTTATCTCAGCCATTTCAGCTGGTCTGCCAGAGTTTGATTGATCATCTATTACGTTGATAATGAATTTCATTAATTAATTGTAGTAAAGAGTCGCCCTATAAGCCGGAGGCTTTCGATTCTCGCTCAATAATGCCGATTGCCCACGTAAATGCCCACAACGTTGTGCAAAGTTTGGCAATGCCTTACAAGTTCTTATCAGCCCAAATACAAACAGCATCGTAATGAAACTTGCCTAACCCCTTCGCTATTTCCTCATAGTGGTCTCTATACGAGGACGGAAGGATGTAACTCATAGCAAGTGACTTATAGGCCTCTTTCGTTGGAGTCCAGAATTGAAGTATGAAATCGTAATGTTGCTTCACCAGAGCCTGAACGCTCTCATCCCCTGCTTGAACTCCCTCAGCCATTTTTGAAGCAAACTCAGATGTTAAGTCTCCGAAGACTTGAGTAAATTTCTGCTCTTCTTCTTTTGAATGCTTGTTCTGATATTGCTCGGAATGGATACCAAATTCCATGAGTTAAGTATAAAAGAAGAGTCGCCCTATAAGCCGGACATGAGCAACAATCTGGAAATTCACGCTCAAATTAGGTTCAAAAATTAATTTTGCCCATAAAACTGCCCATAAAACTCAAAAAGTTCCATCAACTTACGCTTAAATTGCAAGAGTCATCTTTTTGGAAACTTTCTTTCTGCGAACTGATTGATCAAGTCGATCTGCCAAATCACTTACGTCGCCCTCAAACAAATGACCATAAGTATCCATCGTCTCTGAAATCGAACTGTGACCAACGAAAACTTGAATTTGTTTAGGAGAGCATCCTTCTCTAATTAATGTAGAGACACATGTATGCCGAAGTACGTGAAGATTGGTTCGCGGAGGAAGACCCATTCGTCTTGCATACTTACGGAACATCGCTGAAGCATTCTTGTATCTAAACTCCCGACCCTTGCTATCAGTAAAAATGAGACCATGTGGTCCGAGACCATAAATCTTGATATGGTCAACAAGGATTTCTGCCAACTCTTGGCTTAAACCAATTGTTCTATAACTCGCCTTGGTCTTTAATCTCGTCTCAATAATTTTCTTTGGGGAACGGCTCAACTGTCTGTCAATCTTTATAGTTTTCTTCTCGAAATCGATCTGCTCAATCGTTAGACCCAATATCTCTGACGGACGCATACCCGTGAAATAGCCAGTCCAGATGATTGGACGATATCTGGCCGAATGAAGCTTGGCCAACTCTTCAACTTGCTCATATTCGAGAGGAACAACATCGTGAAGTCTTGTTGCCTTGGATCGCTTTATAGATACCAATGGTGACTGGCGTATAAATTTATCTTGGACGGCCGAGTTCAAAATCGCTCCAAGTAAGTTGATAATGCTTTCGATGTACTTAGGCGACAACACCTTTGAAGTTTTCTGATTTTCCCGACTAATTTCAGCAATCCACATTTTGATATCAGATGTACGAATAGCATTGAGGGGTAAATGGCCAAGCGTTGGAAGAATGTATTTGTTTACCTTGATGGCGTATCCATCTCGGGTCTCTTCTCTAATGACCAAAGTCTCTTTCCAAATTTCATCAATATATTGAATCAAAGTGAGATTAGAGGTGATTGGATCGATGTATTGCCTTTGATGGATATCAACTTCCATTCGCTTTGCAAATTGCAATGCTGCATCTCTGGATGGAAATCCACCCTTTTCTGCAAGGGTTTTATCCGGGCGATACCACCTAGCTGACCATTTTTTACCGCGCTTACGCACACTTGACATTTAAGTTCCCACTTTCATGTTTAGCATTTTACGGAGCAGATTGCATTTTAATTTTATTATCTGCTGTGAAACAAAAGCTAGCAAGAGAATTATATGACACCG
>OFRA01000177.1_pt1 | contig 16230 bp, 14 predicted proteins | sample 1543001 | NCBI WGS metagenome assembly OFRA01 (sample SAMN07774221, study PRJEB24372) | wastewater metagenome | isolation source: Lake Maggiore Verbania | place: Italy: Verbania | collected 2015-12 | reverse complement strand
TCGTAGCTTAATGGATAGAGCATCTGACTACGGATCAGAAGGTTGGCGGTTCAAGTCCGTCCGAGCGCGCCAAACTTGATTTTAAAATTTAGATAAGACGATGCCGGTAAATTCTTTGATTCGGTAAGTGTTGGCGTCGAGGTGCGTTGCGAGAGGCACGAAGTCAAGCCAAGAGATTGAATTTGTGGCGTCATCGGTACCAAACGATTTAACGTCACTGAAATATTTTTTGAATTCGCCCGAGGCGCGGCGCAGATGAAAATTCGAAGTCACGATCGCAATTTTCGAATTCGGCTTGACGCCAGACAGCTTCAATGCCTCAATCGGATGCTGGCGGGTATTTTCCGAAGCAGATTCGATGATCATGCGTGACTTGTCAAGACCGATCAGTAAAGCGTGAGCACTAGAAAGTTCGCCATGCCGGGTTGTGGCGCGATCATCCTTTGTGCCTGGCTGTTGACCAGAAAACACAACTTTCGCAAGCGGGTATTGAAGCCAAATCTCTGAAGCAGCGTTGACCCGTCGAATACTTTCGGTGCCCAAAAAGTCTTGAGATTCATTTGCCCCCATTTCGTACCCACCACCCAAAACAAAAATAAATTCAGGTTTCCAATTTGTCGGCGGAGATGACTCACTTGCCAGAATCGCATCAAAGATGAACGTTGCAACACCGGTTGACAGAAAAATCAAAAGACTCAGTGCAAATTTGCTCGTTGTAACAACAACTTTGTGTAATCGAACATTTTTGGGTAGTAAAAACACACCAAGAGATAGCAATAAAACCAAGATCCAGACAGGATCTACAAGCGGTCGCATTTTGGGGGTTAGAAGTAACTCTTATTTGAAGAGAGCCTAAATTTAAGTGTGTGAATCAAGATCTTCAGACCGTACTTGATGCCATTTACACGTGAGATTTCGTCTCCGTAGAAAGTTGGAATCTCAATTTCAACGATCCGCTGGCGAGCACCAATCATTTGCAAAATTATCTGCGAATCAAAGTCAAAATAATCTGAGTTCTTCATAAAGTTCACCTTGCGTAATGCCGACACACTGTATGCGCGGTAACCACTGTGCCATTCGGTAAGCGAAACTTTCGCGAGACGATTCTGTAGATACGTCAGAATTTTATTTCCAATGTATTTATAAAGCGGCATGCCTCCTTTGCGAGCGCCACCTTGAGTGATCATTCGAGAACCAAAAACGACGTCAGCCCGCCCAGAGATAATTGGCTCAACCATTTGTGGCAGATATTCGGGTGCGTATTGCCCGTCTCCGTGAAGCAAGATCACAGCATCAAGGTCTTTCTCGAGCGCCCACTGGTAGCCAGTTTTTTGATTGCCGCCATAGCCAAGATTTATCTCATGGCGCACAATTGTTAGTGGCAGGTTCGAGCCACTTTTATATTTGAGACCCACCTGGTGTGTGTTATCAGTGCTGGCGTCATCGCAAACCAAAATTGAATCAATTTGCTGAGCAAAATCGGATGGTATTCGATCAAGAACACGCGCGAGCGTGTCTTCGGCATTGTAAGCAACTATTAATACGCCAATTTTCATCAGACAGTCACTTTACTATGGCCAATATTTCGTAATGTTTTCGTCACAAGTCCCCAGGTTAAACACACTTCCAGTTGCATCAGTGAATAAAACTTCAGCGCCCTCGGGTTGGCCTTCAAGGTTTGGTGTGCCGTCATCATAAGTTGAGGTGTACCAAACGAAGTAACGGTTTTCGCAACTTGTCGCTTGCGCGGCATCAAGTTGATATTGATTTAAAACCGATGACTCTTGCCAAACAGCAAAAAGCTCTTGCGGTTGGTTGCTCATTAACAGACTATTTGTAGGCAGAGAATCAACAAATTTGTGTAGCGGTTGATTGATGAAGTCGCGAGCTGCCCAGTAACGGCCATCTTGTCCAAATTTTATTGAGTCGTTGAGACTTGAAAAAGCCTGAAGTACAACAAGTGCTGTGAAGAAACCACTAAAAGCGAGTCTTAGAGGTTTTGGTTTGATCTTGATTTTGTCAACAGTCAGCGCAATGATCAAAACTATTGGCACATAAATTGGGATCATCATTCGATTGTCGAGTGGCCCAAGTTCAAAGTGCACGAATCGATATGCCGAAAAAGCCACGTAAGCAACTAAGACCGTCGCAGTAACGATGAAAATGTTTAGATCTGGACGAACCAGGCGCTTTAGAAGTATGGGGACAAGATAAAAAATGCAAAGCCCGAAAAAGATCACGACAAAAAAAACGCCGATCACCTTTGTGTTTTGCGGATACGAATCCCACGATAGGTAGATTCCACCCTCAACAGGTTTGGCAACTATCCAAGATCCAATCGTGCTTGTAAATGTCTTCAGCGGAGCAAGTAACGTTCCGCCCGCGGGGACTCTTGCGCCTGTGAGAGTGCCGTCGATATCTTGATTGCGATCTAGCCACCACCAAACGGGAATAAACGAGATCCCCAGTGCGAGAACATTTGCCCCAACTGATTTGAGCCAGCCCAGTTGGCGGCGATCAAAATAAATTGAAGCAACTGTGAGAGCTACAGCAAATACCGGACCCACATAGCGAATAAAAAACAATGCAGTAAACAAAAAAATCAGACCCACAACTTTTATAGCTGTCATCTTTCGGAGACTGACAACAATTGCGATCATCAAAACAGCAATGAACGGTGGCTCTGACCAAATCATTGAATATTGCCAAAGTAGAGCAGTGCTAAAAGCGACAAATGCTGTTGCAATAGCTGTTATGAACTTTCTTGTGTGAGCCAGCTGCAACAAATGACTTGTGCAAAGCACAACAATGACTGCTGAGGCTGCATTTAAAATCTGCACTGTAAAGTTCACGCCGAGCCCAAGCCAGTCGCCGACAGCGATCAATATTGAAAGCCCAGGTGGTCGAACCGTCATTGGCAAACCGGTCGCATCTAGGAGCGTTAGGTCTTTGGCAAAGTTTTTACCAACAGCAACATAGTCACTCGTGTCCCAGCTCCAACCAGCACCAGAAAGATTAGAGGTGATACTTAAAATCGCGGCACAAAGGGCTAGGCCAAGTGCAATTTGATTCTTCCTGCAGCATTGAAAAATAGGTTGCATTTTTATTGAATTGTTTTTGCAAGCATGCTGACAGTTAGCCCTGGCTTTGAATCTTGTTGACCAACTTCGCGAAAGCCGATGCGGTTGTGAAAGCGAATTGAACCCTCATTCGGTGGATTCAAGTTGACCTCGCAAGTCAGAAGTGGCGCGCAACGATCTTTGATCATTCGCTGTTCGACAGCTGCGTAGAGTTTTGCGCCAAGTGACTTGTTGCGCATTGATTCGCTAACAACGATTCGATCTAAATAAACAAAATCTGGGTATTTTTGGGAGAACCATTGGTAATTGACGCTTGTATATGGCGCACCAGGCGCAAATGTGATGCAAAAAGCATGCAGCAATTCGTCGCCGATCGCAAAACTATAAAGCGAGTGCTCAATTAAAAACTCGAGTGTCGCACGATCAATTTCGCCAACCGCCGGAGCATTCGCATTGTTTAGTTCAAGAGCAGCATCAAGATCTGAAGCCAGAAACAATCGCGGTTCAAGTTGATTTGACGGCATATCTATCTAATAGTCTGACACGATGAACACTTCGCACTTCGTACTCGGAAATTCAATGGTTGAACCGTGGCCCGACTCGACACAAGTCGCGATTTTTGGCTTGGGTTGTTTTTGGGGTGCAGAGCGCAAATTCTGGCAACTTGAAGGTGTCTACACGACGGCTGTGGGTTATAGCGGGGGCGAAAAACTCAATCCGACATATCGCGAAGTCTGCAATGGCGACACGATGCACGTCGAGGTTGTTCTAATTGCGTTTGACCCATCAAAAATTTCTTATGAAAAACTTTTACAAGTTTTCTGGGAGTCTCATGACCCAACGCAAGGCATGCGTCAGGGCAATGATTTCGGCACGCAGTATCGCAGCGCAGTGTATTTCACCAATACGGATCAACAATCTGCCGCTATTGCCACCCGCGACATTTTTCAGCAACGCCTCACACAAGCCGGGTTCGGCAGAATAACTACCGAAATTAAACAATCAGCCGAGTTTTATTACGCCGAGGAGTATCACCAGCAATACCTAGCCAAGAACCCGAGTGGCTATTGCGGTATCGGTGGCACTGGCGTAACTTGCCCAGTTGGCGTGACTCGTTAAATTGCTTGGGCGAGTTGTTCGGCTGTTGGTCGGCGAAACAAAGTAAGCATTGCTACACCCGAGAGAAAAACAACACCGCTCATCAATAGCCAAGCATTGTGAAAGCCTGAAGTCGGGTCATTTGACTTGCTTGCCGAGACGAGCATCGAACTAACAAGTGCAACACCGAGTGCTGAGCCAATTTGGCGCGACGTATTGTTTAGCGCCGAGCCCATCGCCAACTTTGTGACCGGCAAAAATGCCGTGGCTGAACTAGAAATCGTCGAAATACACAACCCCACGCCGATACCTGTCACGAGCATTGTCGGAAAGTAAAAATCCCAATAGTGAATCTCCGGTTTGATAAAAAAGTTCATCCATAAAATTCCACTAGTCATAATTAATGCTCCCGCTCCGACAACTTTTCCGTGCCCGATTCGGTTGGCAAGTTTGCCGGCAGGTGCTGCGACAATTGCAGCGGCCAGTGGCCCGGGTGAACCTGCAAGCCCAGACAAAGTCGGGCTGTAACCCCAGACAACTTGAAGCCATTGAGTGTTGACGAAAATCATCGCAAAGAATCCCATTGTGAAAACAAAACCACTAATCGCAGCGGCAGTTACGAACGGCAATCTGAATAAACGCATGTCAAGCACTGGGTGCGCAACATGGTTGCAGCGCACAACAAACGCTCCCAGTAATGCAAATGCCAACGCAAATATCGACACAGACCGATTAGATACCCAACCCCATTCGTCACTTTGAACAATCATCAAGGTGAGTAATCCAACGCCTAGAACTACTAATAGTGCGCCAAGGTAATCGACAGTGCGTGGCGCAGACTCGTCACGCGATTCGTGCAAGAGTTTCAACCCGATTGCAAACGCAATCAAACAAAACGGCACGTTAACCAAAAACACTGAATGCCAACCGAAGTTGTCGACTAAAACTCCGCCGACAACTGGTCCGCTTGCTGCTGATAATCCTCCGACTGCGCCCCAGATGCCGATCGCCATTGATCTTCGCTCAACCGGGAACTCGCGCAACACCAGTGCAATCGAAGCAGGCGTAAGGATCGCTCCGCCAATTGCCTGAATGACTCTCGCGATGACCATAAACAACGCAGTAGGTGAAGCAGCACAGAGAATTGATCCGAACATAAAAATCATCAGCCCAGTTAAGAAAGCACGCTTGCGGCCAAACGCATCGGCGAGGCGTCCGGCTGTGAGCAAGCCAGCCGCATATGCAATGTTGTATGCCGAAAAAATCCATGTCAGTGTGCGGCGATTCTCGGGCCACTCGGCGACGAACGATCCAAAGGCGACGTTAACGATGCTGATATCTAGCGAAACAAGCATCACGCCAACTGATGTAAGGGCGAGAACCTTGGCTCCGCGCGACCACTTTTTCATCAGGTTCCTCTTTCAGTAAAACTAAGACCAGAGATTTTTGCGAATCTCTGTGCCATCTGCGTCAATTGCACGACCTTCCCACCGTAGTTCGCCTGGTGTCTTAGATAACGACGCAAGCAAACCTTGCATCGGCGTCACTCCAACCATGGCGATTGCTTGACGCGCCGCAAAATGTGGATCAACTGCAATCTCTGCCATTGACAACACCGGACCAATTGCCGCTTGTGCATCGGTAAATGTCTTGAGCACATCTACGCTCTCGCGGGCAGAACAGTAATTTGTCATTAACTCGTGCAACACAGCACGGTTTTCTACGCGACTTGAAAAAGTCAGAAATCTCTCATCACCTGCGCATCCCAAAACTTCAACAACTCGTGCCGCAACTGTGTCTGAACTCGCCGACACACCAACCCACTTGTTGTCTTTGCAGCGGTAAACGCCGCGTGGCACGGTGTATGGCAACTGCGAACCAAGCCGCGGTTGTTCTTGACCAGTGAGCATGAACAAAGAAATCAGTGGCCCCATAATTTGAAACATTGTTTCAAGCAGGTTGACATCAACAACTTGACCAACTTTGCTGTGCAGGGCGACCATCGTTGCAAATGCCGCCACAACGCCGGTCACTTCATCTGTCAACGCAATTGGTGGCAACATCGGCGGACCATCGGGTTCGCCACTTATTGCTGCCAGCCCCGACATCGACTCGGCGATTGAAGCGAAACCCGGTCGATCTTTATACGGACCAGTTTGCCCAAAGCCCGACACTCGCGTGATCACCAAGTTTGCATTTCGCTTTAACAACACTTCAGGTCCGAGACCAAGTCGCTCAAGTGTCCCTGGGCGAAAGTTTTCGACGAGCACGTTTGCATCATCAATTAGTCGCAAAAATATTTCTCGGTCTGCATCAATTTTTAGATCAAGAGCAATGTTTCGCTTGTTGCGATTAACCAACTTCCACCACAAGCCAGTGCCGTCTCGCGGGTCTTTCCACGCCATTGCGCGCAGGCTGTCGCCATCGCCTGGTTTTTCAATTTTTATTACGTCGGCGCCAAAGTCGGCAAAGTATCGCGCACAGTTTGGTCCAGCCAGAACTGTCGAGAGGTCAATGACCCGCAGGTCGTGCAGCGGCCCCGACATTTTTAGTTTGGTCGGCTGCGACGCGCCAGAACTGAGTCAGTCCAAGAGCGGCCGCTGAATCTCCATGATGTTTGCACGGTGGTCGTTACAACCGGCTGCGGTTTTGGCCACAACATTTCGAGTGCCGTAGAGATCGCAACTGCTTCATCAGCTGTCGGCGAGGGCGAAACCGAATTTTGCATTTCTATAACGGCATGTTTCCGTGTTTGCGGCGTGGCAACTCTTCACGTTTTGATTGCAACATTTTTAAGCCTGCGATCAGCTTGCTGCGAGTTTCTGCTGGGTCAATAACGTCATCGATGTAGCCACGTTCGGCAGCCGCATATGGGTTCGCATATTTTTCGGCATATTCAGCCACAAGTTCTTTGCGACGCTCAGCGGGGTTTGCTGCTTGTTGTAATTCGCGTCGATAAACAATTTCAACTGCACCCTGAGGTCCCATTACGGCCAACTCTGCAGTTGGCCACGCATAGGCCAAGTCGGCGCCGATTGATTTCGAGTTCATTACAACGTAGGCACCGCCATAGGCCTTACGAGTAATCACTTGAATTCGTGGCACGGTTGCTTCGCAATATGCGTAAAGCAGTTTCGCACCGTGACGAATGATGCCGCCGTATTCTTGGTCGACACCTGGCAAGAAGCCCGGCACGTCTACAAAAGTAATTAGTGGAATATTAAATGCGTCGCAGGTACGCACGAATCGCGCGGCTTTTTCACTTGACTCGATATCTAATACACCCGCCAGAACCATCGGCTGATTGCCCACGATGCCAACTGTTTTGCCATCAAGTCGAGAGAATCCGCAAACAATACTCTTTGCCCAATGCGGGAAGTATTCAAAAAATTCTCCGTCATCTACAACTTCGCTGATCACTTTTTTCATGTCGTATGGCTGGTTTGCTGACGGCGGCAAAATTGTGCGCAAAGACTCGCATTGACGAAGCGGATCATCAGTCGCCGCAACCGACGGGGCATCAGCCATATTGTTTTGCGGCAAGAAGCTCAATAAGTAGCGCACGTCTTCAAGACATGCTTTTTCGTCGGCTGAAACAAATGTTGCTACGCCGCTTTTTGAAGCGTGGCTCATTGCGCCACCTAATTCTTCAAGTGTTACGTCTTCGCCGGTAACAGTTTTTACTACGTCTGGTCCAGTGATGAACATGTGGCTGGTTTCGCGAACCATAAAAATAAAGTCAGTCATCGCAGGCGAGTAAACCGCGCCACCCGCGCATGGGCCAAGAACCACACTGATTTGCGGAATCACGCCTGAAGACTGAACATTGCGATGAAAAATTCCACCGTAACTTGCGAGCGAGACCACGCCTTCTTGAATTCGCGCACCTGCGCCGTCGTTCAGACCAATCAACGGTGCGCCGACTTTGAGTGCAAGATCCATTAATTTGTGAATCTTCTCGGCAAACACCTCTCCAAGTGCACCACCAAAAACCGTGAAGTCTTGACTGAAGACAAAAATCTTGCGTCCGTCAATCGTGCCCCAACCCGTGATTACACCGTCTGTATATGGATGCTCCTCAAGACCAGCAGCATGGGCACGATGTCGCGCAAGCAAATCAAGTTCGTGAAAACTTCCTTCGTCTAAAAGCGCATCAATTCGCTCGCGGGCCAGAAGCTTGCCCTTCTCGTGCTGTCGTTCAATTGATCTTGGCGATCCTGCGGTAAATGCGGCGGTCTTGCGCGCCTTGAGGTCGGCAAGTTTTTCTTCCATCGAATTGCTATTCACGAATTAAACGATAGTGCTCTCGAGCCAAATGGCTCATCTTGTGGCTAACCGCCAATTGTTGTAACTGTCGGCAAAGTCGTAACGGTTGTTTGATCTACCGCTTGGGTGACCGCCAAAGTTGTCGCCAATGGTGTCAGGTCGCCAGTGGTGGTCGTGCCTGATATTTCGATATTCCAGATACCAGGTGCATTAAGGATGAACGACCCGTCGCCCGCAACAATCGCCGCGCCCGGGCGAGACAACGGAACATTAATTTGAATTCCCGAAAAACCAATCGCTTGTGGAATCAACTTGACGGCAAAATTATTGATTCGTCTTGGCTGAATCAGTTCGATTCTCATTGCATTGGTGCCAGTAACTCCAGGCGTGAGTGAGATCACAACATGGAATCTCTCGTTCTTCAACTCTTCTCTAAATGAATACATCGCTGCAGGTGCGCGTACTTCGGCTTTTGCTTTCGGGGGTGTTGTCGCAACTAGCCACGATGTGAACATCAAGGCGACCAGAGCGAATACAAGCTCAACTGAAACTGCGCGACGCAAACGCCAAGCCATGCGACCTGTGAGTTTGTCGCCGTCACGAAGACGACCAAGAATAAACGTCTTCAACACAAGAGTGATGAAAATCATCACCGAAACAAAAATTACTTTGAGCACACCAATGCGGCCGTGACCGCTTGTGAAGATTGACGAACCATCCAATAGGTAGATCTGCAAGACACCTGTAAACACTGTGACACCGAAGGCGATGATCGCATGCTGAGAAAATGCTCGAACTGCGCTAACTAAATCAGAAGTGCCAGGGCCAATCAACACGACGCGCGAAAGCAACAACAGTCCACCAATCCAATACGCCATGGCGATTGCGTGCACGATGCCAAGTACATAACTAAACACTGCAACGTCTTGACCCAGTCGTGACAAGCCGAGTGTGGCGATCATCGAGATAATTATTCCGCCCGCAATTAGTTGTGATGCGGGGTCGTTGATTCGCTCTGGCTTTATCGCCACCCATCCGCACGCCAAAATCAAAACGAAACGTAAAATCAAAATCGCACCGCTGCCAGTGTTGAGTGCGCCGAACCAACCAAATGGGTTCAGTGACGCAATAAAACCTTGTGACTCGGCACGCATCGTTGTAAGCGCAAGTACAAGAAACATTGTGAATGAACAAGCGATCCACGCGAGTCGCATGTAACGCAATGTCACACCATAATTTGGGCCTTCGGGCCACGCGGTAACGATTAGTGCCAGACCACCGAATAGTGCTGACATCAACAAGTATTCAAAAATTCTCAACAAGCCAAGAATTCCACCCACTCTCGGCGCAGATTTTTGTTCTTCAACAGTTTCACCAATTATCGCTGCTGTTCCGCTTGTTGTGCCATCTGCACTGCCAGTGCTATCGCCAGTCGCACCCGGAATCGTGGTTTGAATCGAAACTGCGGAGGTAAAACTAAACGAGCCAATACTTCTGTCGGGAAGCGCCCAACTCACAGTGCATAAACCAGATGGCGGAATCTGTGTCAGTGCTGCCGAAACAGTTTTGAAATCTGTCCCGAGTTGTGGAACACCAAGACCAACGAGCGTGCCGTTACAAGCAAGCGATAGTCCCATATTCGTAACCACGTCTGGGTTTGCGAGCGCATCACGAAAAACCAACTGCAATTGCGTTGGCGGTACTGAAACCACTTGGTTCGGCGCAGGATTCGACGAACTGAGTTGGTTTGAGCCTGAGACCGAAGCGTTGGCCGTCGTGCCAAAAAAGCCAAGGATCATCGCCAGACCGATTAGCCCAGCCAGGGCCGAGAATTTAGCGGGTTGCTTGTTTTGCAGAATTGCCATGAGCGTATATAAAGAGTAGTTAATAAAGGGGCTAACCCGAGGTGAACCACCCCATAGGTAGGCTCGCTACGAAATGGCAACCCAATCTCTATATCGCCGATACCGACCTCGTCGCTTTGATGAGCTCAAGGGGCAAGACCATGTAGTGCGTGCGTTACGTAACGCGGTGATCAATAATCGCGAAGGCCAGGCGTATTTATTTTCAGGACCAAGAGGCACGGGCAAAACTTCGACGGCAAGAATTTTGGCAAAAGTCCTCAATTGCGAAAAATTAAAAGATGGTGAGCCTTGCGGAAAGTGCAACTCGTGTCTCTCAATTGATGCCGGCTCTAGCTACGACGTACTTGAACTCGACGCTGCAAGCAACAACGGCGTCGACAATATGCGCGATCTGATCGAGCGAGCAGCACTTGGTAATCCGGGTCGACATCGCGTGTTTATTTTGGACGAAGTCCACATGCTTTCAAAGCCTGCAGAAGCAGCTCTATTGAAGACGCTTGAAGAGCCACCAGATCATGTTGTTTTTGTCTTGGCAACTACTGATCCACAAAAAGTCAGCGAGACGATTCGAAGCCGAACGCAACATTTGCAATTTCATCTTTTACCGTTGCAAGAACTCAAAGAGCACGTGCGTTGGGTCGTTGCCGATGCAAAACTTGTTGTCAGCGAAGATGCAATTGATCGCGTCGTGCAACTTGGCGCCGGTTCTGTGCGTGACACATTGTCGGCACTTGAACTTGTTGTCGCCTCTGGTGGTGACGTCGAAGAACAAATCTCACTTGACGAATTCATTGAATCGTTTATCGATCATGATCCAGGTCGGGCACTCGCTGCTGTTGGTTCAGCAGTGCAGTTTGGTGCCGATCCGCGCGCGTTGACAGAAGACATTGTTCGCTATTTACGCGACGCATTTTTGTCGTTGATGGCACCAGAATTAGTGCAGTTACCAAAAGAACGCGCCGAGATTGTTGGCGAACAAGCCCGTCGCATGGGTGCAACAAGTGTCGTGCGGGCGATCGAAGTTTTAGGAGACGTACTAATTGAAATTCGCCATGCGCCCGATGCAAGATTGTTGCTCGAAGTTGCCGTTGTAAAACTCACACGGCAAAATTCAAACACCGATGTTGCAGCGCTGATGGCGCGAATCGAACGACTTGAGTCAGGTGTTACTGCAATGCGAGATTCAACAGGGCCAATTGCTCGTCCCGCACTTTTAGATCCGAACACTGGTCGAGCCAAGCTTGGTGGGCGAGCAGCGTCGGCAATGCCCGTGTCTAGTCCGCAGCCAACAAAACCTGCAGTTAGTTCTGAACCTGCGAAACCTGCCGAGGCTTTGCAACCAGAAAAATCTGTAGCGCCGATGGGTGATGCCGAACTTAAAACGCGATGGCCTGAAGTTGTCGCGGCACAAAAACCAATCGTTCGTGCGCTCTACAGTGCCGTCAGCGTAAGCGAATGTAAAGATGGCGTGCTCACACTTGTCGCGCCGAGCGAAATGCATATTTCTAAATCCACCGAGCATCTACAAACTTTGATTGATTCGTTGCTTCGAGTCTGTGGAAAAAAAGTTGAAGTCAAATTCATTGTTTCGGCACCTAAACGCGGCAAGTCAAACCAAGATTCATCACCACGCGAAGACGACATAGACATCGTTGAAGACATTTCTGAAACAACAAACGCCCCAGTTGGCAAGCAATCTTCGGCAATTGACGAACTAGCTAAAGCTTTTCCAGGGTCGCAGATTATTGACAACAAGAAGTAGCTAACTATGGCGTCTGCTTATACCCAACCAATGCAGGCACTAATTGATGCGTTGTCGCGCTTGCCGGGCATCGGCCCAAAGTCGGCGCAAAGAATTGCTTTTCACCTGATTAAAAGCGAAGACCGCGATGTTGAGCAACTCTCAAATTCGATCACGAAAGCCAAAGCCACGGTTAAATTCTGTCAGCGTTGTTCAAACTTCGCCGAAGCCGATCTCTGCCAGTTCTGTGGTGATGATCGACGTGATGCAACGACGATTTGTGTTGTCGAAGAATCTCGAGATGTCGTGGCGATCGAAAAGACACGCGAATTTCGTGGGCAATATCATGTTTTGCTCGGCGCAATTAATCCACTTGATGGCATCGGGCCCGAGCAGTTGAAGATTCGCGAGTTGTTGGCACGCATTGAGCCACAAGGTGTTAAAGAAGTTATTTTGTGTCTGAATCCAAACACAGAAGGTGACGTAACGTCGATGTATCTTGCGCGAGTGTTGCGACCGTTAGGTGTGAAAGTTACGCGAATTGCTAGTGGTCTGCCGGTTGGCGGCGATCTCGAATACGCCGATGAACTTACGCTGGGTCGTGCTCTTGAAGGGCGACGAGAAGTCGCCGGCTGAAACTAACTGACGCGCAAAATTAACGCGTCACCTTGTCCGCCGCCGCCACATAATGCGGCTGCTCCCATTCCGCCGCCGCGACGTCGAAGTTCATGCAACAAAGTTATTGCGAGACGATTGCCGCTCATGCCAATTGGGTGACCAAGCGCAATCGCGCCACCATTGACGTTGACAATTTCGTCGGTGATTCCCAAGTCGCGCATTGATGCAACGCCCACCGCGGCAAATGCTTCGTTGATTTCAAACAAATCAACGTCAGAAACTTTTTTACCAACTCGCTCTAGGGCTTTGAGAATGCTGCGACTTGGTTGATGAAGCAACGAAGCATTGTCTGGGCCAGCCACCATGCCATACGAAATAAATTCGCCGAGTGGCTTTATGCCACGTTTGTCGGCTTCGCGTTTTGACATCATTACAACTGCAGAACCAGCATCGCTAATTTGACTTGCATTGCCTGCCGTGACTGTGCCGGTTTTATCAAACGCTGGCTTTAACGACGCGAGTGACTCCATTGTTGTTGACGCACGAACACCTTCGTCGTTGCTAATCACAATCGGGTCGCCCTTGCGTTGGGGAATACTGATCGGCACAATCTCGTCTGCGAGTCGTCCTGCAGCGATTGCAGCCGCGGCTCGTTGGTTGCTCTTCATCGCTAAATCGTCTTGCGCATCTCGACTGATTTCGCCAGCTGCGTATCGCTCGGTGCCAAGACCCATGAGGCAAGCATCAAATGCACACCACAAACCGTCGCGTTGAATTGCGTCGAGTAATTGCACATCACCAAATCGAAAACCGCTGCGTGCGCCCATCGCCAGATACGGCGCATTGGTCATGCTTTCCATTCCACCCGCGACGACAATGTCTGCTTCTCCGTTGGCGATCATTTGATCTGCCAAATAAATCGAGTTAAGTCCAGATAGACAAACTTTGTTGATGTTGACGCTTGGCACGTTCATCGGAATGCCCGCCTTGGCGGCGGCTTGACGCGACGGCACTTGACCTTGTCCTGCCATCAAAACTTGCCCCATGATCACGTGTTCAACTTCGTGTGGCGCAACACCTGCGCGTTGCAAGGCTGCAGCAATTGCAAACCCTCCAAGTTCAGCGGCGCTAAATGACGCGAGCGCCCCACTGAGTTTTCCGATGGGTGTACGGGCCCCTGAGATGATGTATGAACCTGGCATGGGTTTCATCGTAGGGGTTTCGGGTCTGTACTGTGAATTCATGAAAAATATTTTGGAAGCCATCAAAAATGGGGCTGACTCGGCCACATTTGCAGCATTAGAAATTCCTGCCACGTACCGCGCAGCCGTAGTGCTCAAGAGCGAACAAGAAATGTTTGCTGGTGTCGCGTCCGCCAAGAAAGACCCACGCAAGAGCGTGCACATTCAAGATGTTGCGGTGCCACAAATAGCGCCAGACGAGGTGCTCATCGCGGTGATGGCGAGCAGCATCAACTTCAACACAGTATGGACAAGTATTTTCGAACCGATTTCTACTTTTGGCGCACTTGCGCGACTAGCACGCGAAAGCGAGTGGGCAAAGCGCCACGATCTCGACTATCACGTAATGGGAAGCGATGCTTCTGGCGTGGTGCTGCGTGTTGGCTCGGCCGTACGCAACTGGAAACCTGGCGACAAAATCACGGTGCATTGCAATCACGTTGACGATCAAGATCCAACTTCGCACAACGACTCAATGCTGGGCAGCAACCAACGCATCTGGGGTTATGAAACAAACTTTGGTGGCCTTGCCGACTTGTCGGTGGTTAAAGCAAATCAACTAATGCCAAAACCTGCGCATCTCAGTTGGGAAGAGGCTGCGGTGAATGCGCTGTGTAACTCGACGAGCTATCGCATGTTGGTTTCTAAGAATGGCGCCAACATGAAGCAAGGTGATGTTGTGTTGATTTGGGGTGCATCGGGTGGCATCGGCGCATACGCATTGCAATATGTTCTCAATGGTGGCGGCATTCCAGTTGGTGTTGTGAGTTCTCCAGAAAAAGCACAAATCTTGCGCGAGATGGGTTGCGAAGCAGTGATTGATCGCAAGGCCGCCAATTACAAGTTTTGGAATGATGACAACACACACAATGAAAAAGAGTGGCGCCGTTTCGGTGGCGACATTCGTGCTCTCGTTGGCGAAGATCCAGACATTGTGTTCGAGCACCCAGGCCGCTCAACGTTTGCCGCTTCGATGTATGTCGTCAAGCGCGGAGGAATCGTCGCGACGTGTGCAGCAACCAGTGGTTACATGATGGAATTTGATAACAGGCATTTTTGGATGCGACTCAAACGACTGATCGGAAGCCACTTTGCCAACTATCGCGAAGCGTGGGAAGCAAACCGTCTGATTCAAAAAGGCATGATTCATCCGGTGATGTCACAAGTGTTCACGCTTGATCAAACCGGCGAAGCGGCTTATCAGGTGCACAACAACATGCACGAAGGAAAGATCGGCGTGTTGTGCCTCGCCCCTCATGAAGGCATGGGTATTGACGACCCAGCATTGCGCGCCAAGGTTGGCGAAGAAAACATCAATCGTTTCAGGAGAAAATAGTGATACTTACCGAGATCGACCACGTTGCAATTGCAGTGCACGACCTAGAAGCGGCGATTGATTATTACAAGCGTGCATTTGGCGCGACTGTCACTCATCGTGAAGTCGTCGAGCAAGACGGCGTCGAAGAAGCACTGTTAGAAGTTGCACAAAGTTTTGTGCAGTTGTTGACCCCGACGCGACCAGATTCACCAGTTGCCAAGTCGTTAGAAAAGCGTGGCGAGGGTCTGCATCATGTTGGTTACCGAGTTGCTGATTGCGCCAAAGCTTTGCAGTCGATGATCGATGCGGGTGCGACACCAATTGACAAAGCACCTCGCAAAGGTTCACGTGGCACAACCGTCGCGTTTATTCATCCAAAAGGTAGTTTCGGCACACTGATCGAGCTAGTTCAAGAGTAGAAACTTTTGAATCAAGCGCTGACGGTTTTATTCGGCGCAATTATCGGATTAGTTCTTGGTTTGGTTGCCGAGTCTCTGATCAAAAGAATTGATTTACAAGTTCGTGTTTCGCGCAATGCCTTAGTTACGTGCGGGTTAATCCTTGGTGCAATATTCGCATTACTAATTGTTGATCGGTTTGTCGCGTTTGAACTTCGTTTGGCATTTGCAATTTTGTGCGCCGGTTTACTAGTTCAATCAATGATCGACGCTTACACACACCGACTGGTTCGTCAGATCACTCACACACTGGCAGTTTCAGGTGTGCTGATACTTGGGTTTTATGCGTTGCAAAACTCGTTTACGAAATTTCTAGTCGCTGCCGGCGTTTGCGCCATCTCTGGTGTCGCGATTTCTTTTCTGACGAACAAATTTTCTAAAGGTGGTTTGGGTGCCGGAGATGTTCGCCTGATGGCAGTTCTGGGTTGGCATCTTGGATTTTTAAGTTACTCGGCGGCAATTTGGGCAATGTTTGCAGCCTGCTGCTTTGCGAGCATTTTTGGTTTGGCCTTGGTTGCGGCGCGGCGCGGGTCTTTGCAACATCG
>OFRA01000176.1_pt1 | contig 16333 bp, 13 predicted proteins | sample 1543001 | NCBI WGS metagenome assembly OFRA01 (sample SAMN07774221, study PRJEB24372) | wastewater metagenome | isolation source: Lake Maggiore Verbania | place: Italy: Verbania | collected 2015-12 | reverse complement strand
ATGACGGTGCAAGCCGGTGGCCGCCCTTCACAAACACGCTTTACCCTTATAAAGAGTTCCAACGGCGTGGGCCTCATGCTCTGCGAACTCTTGACGGGCCGCACCCATCAAATTCGTGCCCATCTGGCTCATGCCAATATGCCTCTCTTGGGCGATCCGCTTTACGCAGGACCCTCCGAGTGGAAAAATGATCAACGTGATCAAACGCTGATTCCCCACCCCATGCTCCATGCGTGGTCTCTCGGCATTCTGCATCCTAAGGATCAACGCCCTTTAACCTTTTTGGCGGAACTTCACCCGGGTTTTATCTCCATCATGGCCCAATTAGGATTGACCCCGGATCCTGACTTTCTGACAAAAGGTCCCGAGGCTCGCTAATACTCAGTCGATAATATAAAGCATGTCGCCTGCCTCCTCTCCCACGTGGTCTTTATATTTCAAAGGGACGAGCCTTCGTATTTTATTGCTGGGCTTTGCGGCGGGACTTCCTTATCTCTTAGTGGCGGGATCTCTTTTCTTCCGGTTGAGTGAAGCCGGGGTCAATGTCTCCACGATTGGTTTTTTATCTTGGGTCTCCTTGGCCTATGCGGTCAAATGGATGTGGTCGCCGCTCGTCGATCAATTACCCCTTCCGTTCTTGAGTCGACTCCTAGGTCAGCGACGAAGCTGGTTGCTCGCGACGCAAGTGCTCATCGCAGCAGGACTCTTTGGCATCGGTTGGTTTCATCCCGTCACCCAACTCATGGCCGTCATCAGTTGTACCTTGGTGGTCGCCTTTGCCGCCGCGACGCAAGATATTGCTTTGGATGCCTACCGGATTGAATCGGCTCCGGCCAATGAGCAAGGTATTCTGGCGGCCTCCTATCAAGCGGGTTACCGCCTGGCCATGATTTGGTCGGGTGCAGGTTTACTTTGGATAACCGCCTGGCAGCAGCAGGTGGAAGGATATGATCACGCCGCGTGGCGTTTTGGATATGTCGTAATGGCGATCTCCATGTTGGTGGGAATCGTGACGGTGCTCTTTTCACCCGAACCCCTCGCGCAAGAACGGATTCGCATTGGCCGGTTTTGGGATTGGCTCAAAGAAGCCCTGGTGAATCCTTTTGCCGATTTTCTTCGCCGCTATCAACAACAAGCGATCTGGATTTTGGCTTTGATCTCGATTTATCGCATTAGCGATGTCGTCATGGGCGCCATGGCTTATAACTTTTATCAATCGTTAGGCTTTACTAAACAAGAAGTCGCCACCGTGAGTAAGATTTACGGGGTCATCATGACCATTGGGGGCACGTATTTAGGCGGTGTCCTCTCGCTGCGTTTCGGCATTCCCCGCATGCTGACCGTGGGCGCAATTCTGGCGGCGGGAAGCAACCTCTTCTACGCCGGTTTAAGTCATTGGGGTCATAATCTGACGGCCCTCATGCTCGTCGTCTCCGTGGATAATCTTTCTTCGGGCATTGCGAGTGCCGCGTTCATTGCCTATCTCTCTTCCTTGACCCATGCCAAGCATACCGCCACGCAATATGCGATCTTAGCGTCGTTGATGCAACTAGCTCCACGGTTTCTAGCCGGATTCTCCGGCGTGTATGTATCCCATTGGGGGTACGCACCCTTCTTTATCTTCACGGCGATCCTAGGATTACCGGTTTTGCTGCTCACGTGGAGGGCTGAAAAATATCAAAGGAAAACGATTTAGCTGGCGCCGCCGGAAGCCACTTCGGGTCGCTGCGACACCGAAGCTTTTAAGAAATCGCGATTCATTTGGGCGATGTTCTCCACGCTAATCCCTTTAGGGCACGCCGCTTCGCATTCTCCGTGATTCGTGCAAGAGCCGAAGCCTTCCGCATCCATCTGTTCCACCATGCTCAGGGCACGGGTATAACGTTCGGGCTGACCTTGGGGTAATTTACCGAGATGGGAAATCTTCGCGGAGACAAAGAGCATCGCCGAGGCATTGGGACACGCGGCCACACAGGCCCCACATCCAATGCACGCCGCGGCATCGAAGGCGCGATCCGCATCGGATTTACGAATCGGTAAGGCATTGGCATCCGGTGCACTGCCCGTCGGAGCGGAAATAAAGCCGCCCGAGGCAATAATACGGTCAAAGGAACTGCGGTCACAGACGAGATCTTTTTGAACGGGGAACGCTGAAGAGCGCCACGGTTCGACCACGACCGTATCACCATCTTGAAAACTGCGCATGTGCAGTTGACAGGTGGTGGTTCGGTCGCGGGGCCCATGAGGACGTCCGTTAATGACCATCGAGCACGAGCCACAAATCCCTTCGCGACAATCATGATCAAATGCAATGGGTTCTTCTTGTTTAAGAATCAGTCCTTCATTGACGACATCCAGCATTTCGAGAAACGACATGTCCGGCTGAGCTTCTGCCGTGTAGTCCACCATACGGCCCGGGGTGTGGGCATCGGGTTGGCGCCAGACTTTAAGTTTGAGTTTCATCGGAAGTTTCCTTATTTATAACTACGCGTCGCGAGTTCGACGTTTTCAAAATGAAGAGGTTCTTCGTGGCGAAGCGGATCTTGGGATTCGCCTTGATATTCCCAGGCCGCGACATGACAGAAACGATCATCATCGCGTTTGGCTTCGCCGTCGGAGGTCTGCCATTCCTCACGGAAATGACCGCCACAGGATTCGGTGCGTTGCAGGGCATCGCGGCACATGAGTTCCCCGAGTTCAATAAAGTCGGCTACGCGGCCGGCATGTTCGAGGGCCTGATTGAGGGACTCCCCTTTGCCAGGGACGCAGACATCGGACCAGAAACGTTTCTTGAGATCTTGAACTAAGGCTAGCGCTTTCTTGAGACCGGCTTCATTACGCGCCATGCCACAGTAATCCCAAATAATTTTTCCGAGTTCACGATGGAAATGGGCCGGCGTTGTTTTACCTTTAATGGATAAAAGTTTTTCGATTCGGCTTTGAACGGCTTGTTCCGCTTTTTTAGCTTCCGTATGATCGGCCGAAGGACGATCGGTGGGCTTGACGTTCGCTAAATAATTTCCAATGGTGTAAGGCAACACAAAATAACCATCTGCAAGACCCTGCATGAGGGCTGACGCACCTAAACGATTGGCGCCGTGATCACTGAAGTTAGCTTCACCCAGAACAAAAAGCCCGGGGACCGTGCTCATGAGTTCGTAGTCGACCCAAAGACCGCCCATGGTGTAATGCACGGCGGGATAAATACGCATGGGGACTTCATAGGGATTTTCATCGGTGATCCGTTCGTACATTTCAAAGAGGTTGCCGTACTTTTCTTGGATTTTATGTTTGCCCAAGCGACGAATAGAGTCCGCGAAGTCGAGGTAGACCCCTAAACCGGTAGGACCGACGCCGCGACCTTCGTCACAGACTTCTTTGGCCGACCTCGAGGAGATATCACGAGGCGCAAGATTGCCGTAACTCGGGTATTTGCGTTCGAGGTAATAATCCCGATCCGCTTCGGGAATCTCGGAGGGATGTTTGCTGCAATCTTCTTTACGTTTGGGCACCCAGACGCGTCCGTCATTACGAAGCGATTCAGACATGAGTGTTAATTTCGATTGGTGATCGCCGCTGACCGGAATACAGGTGGGATGAATTTGGGTGTAGCAAGGATTAGCAAAGGCTGCGCCTTTTTTATACGCACGCCAATTCGCGGTGGTGTTACAGCCTTTGGCATTCGTTGATAAATAAAACACATTGCCGTAGCCGCCAGAAGCAAGACACACGGCGTCCGCCATGTGGCTTTCAATTTTTCCGCTGACCATGTCACGAACCACGATGCCTTTAGCAACGCCGTCCACCACAATGAGTTCGAGCATTTCATGGCGAGCGAACATCTTAACGGTCCCGAGGCCAATCTGACGTTCGAGGGCTTGATAAGCGCCGATCAGCAGTTGCTGGCCGGTCTGACCTCGCGCATAGAACGTACGGCTGACTTGCGCGCCACCGAAAGAACGATTATCGAGCAAGCCGCCGTATTCACGAGCAAAGGGAACGCCCTGAGCGACGCATTGATCAATGATGTGAACCGAGGTTTGTGCTAATCGGTACACATTGGCTTCACGAGCCCGGAAATCACCGCCCTTGATGGTGTCGTAAAAAAGTCGGAAGACGCTGTCTCCGTCGTTATGATAATTTTTGGCAGCATTGATGCCTCCTTGAGCCGCGATGGAGTGCGCGCGACGCGGGGAGTCCTGATAACAAAAACATTCCACCTGGTAACCGAGTTCACCTAAACTGGCCGCTGCGGATGCTCCGGCTAAACCAGAACCCACCACCAGAACTTTATACTTACGCTTATTCCCTGGGGAAACAAGTTTTACATGCTCGCGATAATGGCTCCATTTTTCCGTCAAGGGGCCGGTAGGAATTCTAGGATCAAGCTTCATCGGGAACTCACGAGGGAGGAAGGGAGGGTCACGCGCCCTAATTGAACGGCAATCGGGAAGGAAATATTCGCCAAAATGATGAGGGCCGTCAGTAACCCGGCAATGAGCTTACGTGTGGCATTGAAATTGGGATGTGAAAGGCCTAAGGTTTGAAGCAAACTCCAAATACCGTGGGCTAAATGAGGGGCTAAGGCGAGCATGGAGGCGATATAAAACCCCGCCACCCACTTGATTTGGAAACTCTGGACGACATTGGCAAATACATTCATACCGCCATCCTCAAGCAGCGGAATATTGAGTGCGGGAAGGATGATTTTTCCAGCCGTCAGGTGAAGCAAATGGAAGACGATAAAGACGGCTACGATGATGCCGCTGATGCGCATCCCTCTTCCCGCCCAGGTAGATTCTTTATACGCATGTTGTTCATAATCAATGGGTCGAGCTCTTCGATTCATTAAGGTCAGTTGTAAAGCCGACCAAATATGAAGAGCCACGAGAAGCAAGAGCCCTCCTCGAGCGATCCAAATTCCGTAACCGCCGGCGAGATCATGGAGCATCTGGGCATACGCATTAAGGGCTTTTCCCTCGTCATTGGCATAAAGCTGAAGATTGCCCAACATATGAATTAAAACAAAGAGCACTAATAAAATGCCCGTCACGGCCATGATGATCTTTTGCCCGATCGAGGACTGAGAAAAGCGCGACGAGGTCATGCCGATCCTAAATCAAAAGAGTGGATGGTTAAGTGGTGGTTATCTAATACTTTAGCAAATGGAAGGGAGGGTTTATCCGCCTAAGATTATGGACGTCGGCGCGCTGGGCAGTCCTAGGAGTAGGACGACATGAGAACACTGGGGGCGTTAATGACTCGCAAAAGAACCTAGAAGATGTCGATTTTATGGTGGAGATGGTTATCAGTAAGATGATATATAAGTGCATTTAGATAATTCGAGAACAATCGAATGCCTTGATTTAAAGGCTCCGACCCTATACTAGGGATGGCTACCATCTCAGTTGATGACTAGCTTATATGCATAGATTCCTAGCCTGGGTGGAAGTTGTGCGTTCTTATCACCAGGTAGTACAAAGGAATAATTTATGCCGCAAGGAACTGTCAAGTGGTTCAACGCCGACAAGGGTTTTGGTTTCATTACCCCCGATGAAGGCGGAGCCGATCTCTTCGTTCATCACACTGCCATTCAAGGCACGGGCTTCAAAACCCTCGATGAAAACCAACGAGTGAGCTTTGAAGTTGGCCAAGGCCAAAAAGGCCCCCAAGCCACCAACGTCAACAAAGTATAATTGCTGACGCGGTAAAAAAAAGGACCTCTTCGGAGGTCCTTTTTTTATGCCTTTTGACCCATGAGATTCAAAGCACTTCCCGCCTTGAACCATTCGATTTGTCCAAGATTATAGGTATGAGCGACGGGGAACGTATCTAAAGATCCATCGGCATGATGCAGCGTGAGCGTCAAGGGAACACCTGGTGCGAGCGTCGTAAGATCTGAAATAGAGACGCGATCATCTTCTTGTACCTTGTCGTAATCCGATGCATGAACAAACGTCAGCGGAAGAAGCCCTTGTTTTTTTAAATTGGTTTCATGAATACGAGCAAAACTCTTGACGATGATGGCGAGGCCGCCGAGATGGCGAGGTTCCATGGCCGCGTGCTCACGAGAACTTCCTTCGCCGTAGTTTTCATCTCCGAAAACCACCCAGCCGAGGCCTTCTTGCTTGTAATGACGGGCCGCCGCAGGGACTTCGAGGTATTCGCCGGAGAGTTGGTCTTTCACAGCATTGGCTTTCCCGTTGAAAAAGTTAATGGCCCCAATAAAGAGATTGTTGGAGATGTTATCGAGGTGGCCTCGGAATTTGAGCCAAGGTCCCGCCATAGAAATATGATCCGTCGTGCATTTCCCTTTCGCTTTCAAGAGCACGGGGAGACGATCAAAATCTTTTCCTGACCATTGGGGGAAAGGGTGGAGCAACTGAAGACGTTCGCTCGTCGGACTCACCTTCACTTGCGTCGAAGCTCCTGACGCCGAAGGGGCTTGGTACGTCACTTGACCCGCATCAAAACCTTTCTGAGGAAGTTCATCGCCGTAAGGTGATTTTAATTTAAAGGATTGACCGTCGGCACCCGTGAGGGAATCGGTCTCGGGATTAAAAGTAAGTCGTCCGGCGATTGAGAGGGCGGTGACGATTTCGGGAGAGGCCACAAACGCATGGGTCTCCGCATTGCCGTCGTTCCGCGCCGCAAAGTTGCGATTGAAAGAAGTAATGATCGAATTCTTTTCGCCTTTTGTGACTTTATGGCGTTTCCATTGGCCAATACAGGGGCCGCAAGCATTGGCTAAAACGACGCCACCGACTTTCTCGAAGGTTGCTAACTGACCATCGCGAGCAATGGTGGCTCGAATCTGTTCACTTCCGGGCGTGACCGTAAATTCCGCTTTCGTTTGCAATCCGTGATCGAGGGCTTGTTGCGCCACATGCGCGGAGCGGGCCATATCTTCGTAACTTGAATTGGTACAGGAACCGATGAGTCCGACTTTGAGTTCTTCGGGATAGCCCTTCTCGCGAACGGCTTGAGCGAATTTCGAAAGCGGCCAAGCTAAGTCCGGCGTGAAGGGTCCATTGATATGAGGTTCGAGCGTATCGAGATCAATGTCGATCACTTGATCGTAGGTACATCCTTCATCAGCGGATAAGAGGGATTGATGTTGTTCGGCGAGCGCGGCTAAATCGGCGCGTCCGGTAGCTTTCAAATAGTCGCCCATACGGTGATTGAAAGGAAAGAGTGACGTAGTCGCTCCAATTTCAGCTCCCATGTTACAAATCGTTCCCATACCTGTGCAGGAAATACTCGCCACGCCGGGACCGAAATACTCCACGATGGCGCCGGTTCCCCCTTTGACGGTGAGAATACCGGCGAGTTTCAAAATCACATCTTTAGGCGAGGTCCATCCCTTGAGTTGTCCGGTTAATTTCACTCCAATCACTTTGGGGGCTTTCAGTTCCCAGGGCATGCCGGCCATCACATCGACCGCGTCGGCTCCGCCCACGCCAATGGCGACCATGCCTAGTCCCCCCGCGTTCGGGGTATGGGAATCAGTGCCGATCATGAGACCCCCGGGAAACGCGTAGTTCTCAAGAACGACTTGGTGGATGATGCCACTGCCCGGTCGCCAGAAGCCGAGTTGATATTTTTGACAAACAGATTCGAGGAAATCATAAACTTCTTTATTGTCCGTTTGGGCTTTGAGTAAATCGGCTTCGCGACCGACCTCGGCTTGAATCAAATGATCACAGTGCACCGTACTCGGCACGGCGGCTTCAGAAAGACCGGATGACATGAATTGAAGGAGGGCCATCTGCGCCGTGGCATCTTGCATGGCCACGCGATCGGGACGCAACATCAGATACGATTTGCCGCGCTCAAGCGCTTGACCACCGGGATCATCGACGTGACTATAAACAATTTTTTCGGCGAGCGTCAGCGGTTTTCCTAAGCGCGCACGGACCACCGTCAACCGTTGGGTCATCTGCGCATAAGCATGCGAGACAAAGGCAACCGTGGATTCAATTTGAGCCAAGGGGATCCTCCAAGAGTCGAAATCTGATCTCTCTATTATGCGAGGAGTGCGAAGCAAACTCTAGCGTGTGATAGAATGAACCTTCAAACACCTTGCGGGGGGTTGAATGAAAACATTCTTAGAGTTCAAAGGTCAAAGTCTTCCTCAGGACCGCTATGCCCTCATCGCAGGTCGCTGGCACAGCCCTATTGTGGACGGACTGATTCAGGGAGCTCAAGATTACCTCATTCATACCGGCGGTCAGGCGAGTCAACTAGACGTCTTTCGCGTCCCAGGCTCCTTTGAAATCCCTCAGGCCGCCCAATGGATCATGAAAGAAGAACGCCATGCAGGCCTTCTCTTGTTGGGGTGTATTGTCCAGGGCGACACGCCCCATTTTGACGTCTTAACGCATTCCGTCATGCAGGCTGTTCAGACCTTGGCTCTCGAAGGACCCCTACCCCTCACCTGTGGCATCCTCACCGTCCATACGCTCGAGCAAGCTGAAGCCCGGGCTCAGAAAAATGAAAACAATAAAGGATGGGAAGCCATGTCCGCGCTCCTTGAAATGATTCAAGTCAAACGGGACGGACGTATGTATGGGCATTAGACGACGCGGGCGCGAGTATGCCCTCCAAATGCTCTACGCCATGGACGTCAACGAATATCTGCCTGAAGAAGTCTTTCAAGGATTCAAAACGATTCAGGATCTCAATCAAGAAGCCTTTGCGAACGCCAAGACCCTGGTCCTCGGCGTCCATCAGCATCATGAAATCATCGACCAAATGATCCAGAATTTTGCGGAGCATTGGAAAATTGCCCGTATGGTCGTCGTCGACCGTAATTTATTACGCTTAGGGCTCTATGAGCTCATGCACTGCCCCGATATTCCCTATCCCATCATCATCAATGAGTCCCTCGAGATCGCCAAAGAATTCAGCGATCCGGATAGCACTCAATTTCTCAACGGTATTTTGGATTCGGCTCGCAAGCATTTTCGGCCGAACGACATTGTGGTCCGTCGTCGATCAAAATCGAAAACAGATTCCGAGCCCCCGACGCCTCCCTCGGTGGAAAACCCTACTTAGTGAGAGCTTGGAAGGTTTTCTTGATGATTTGCAGCGGGGACGTCAAAATAAATAAAGAGCCCTCTCTAGGCCCGCATAGCTCAGTTGGTAGAGCGCGAGTTTTGTAAACTCGATGTCGCTGGTTCAATCCCGGCTGCGGGCTCCACTTCTTTAGGGAACCTACCCCCTCATGACCCCACAAAAAATTTTAGGTTCGGCTTCGGGGGTCGGTCTCATGACCCTGCTGTCGCGCTTCACGGGTTTGATGCAGAGTATGTTTTTAGCCCACTTCCTCGGGGCGGGTCCGGCGGCGGATGCTTTTGCCGTGGCCTTTCGTCTTCCGAATCTCTTTCGTCGCTTCACGGCGGAAGGCACCATGTCGGCGGCGTTTGTTCCGACGTTGACCGAAACCGAAGCAGCCGAAGGTCATGAGGCGGCGGTGCGTACCGGCATCTTTTTTCTCGGGACGCTCGCGCTCCTCCTCACCTTCGTCGTCATGGGCGTCATGCTTTTCATGAATCCCCTTACGGGATGGCTCACGATGGGACGTGACGCCAGTCAACACGACCTCACCACCCTCCTTGCGCGCATTATGTTTCCCTATCTGGTTTTGGTGAGCCTCACGGCCGGGATCGCGGGCCTTCTGAATTTCAAAGGTAAATTTATCCTCGCCGCTTCGGTTTCTATTTTCTGGAATCTTGCTTTTATGGTTTTTGCGGGATGGATGATTGTCACGATCAAAGCCACCGGGCGTGAACTCATGGAATCCCAGGTGGCGCTGATCTGTGCTCAAGCCGTTTTAGTGGGCGGGGTCGTTCAGTTAGCCGTACTCTTGCCGTCCGCCTTCCGAATAGGTTTTCGTTTTAGGCCGGGGCTACATTTCAAAAATCCTTGGGTCCTCAAGGCCCTGAAGCGCATGGCTCCGGGACTCATTACCGCCGGCATTTATCCGATTAATGTACTGGTCTCGACGGCCCTCGCTTCTCGTCTTCCTGAAGGCGCTCAAGTGGTCCTTTTCAACAGCGGCATGATGAGTGAAATGGTTTTAGGTCTCTTTGCGATGTCCATTGCCACCGTGAGTCTGCCGGCCCTCGCTCGTATGGCTGAAGAAAAAAATATGATCGGCGTCAATGACACCATCGCCACGAGTTTGTCCGGTGCGTCACTCATGTGCATCCCTGCAAGTATTGGCCTTGCCCTCTTAGCAGGTCCGATTATCAGTATGATTTTTTATACGGGTGCGTATTCGCTCTCCGCGGTTCAATGGACCGCCTCCACTCTGGTCTTTCAATGTGTCGGGATTTTATTTATTTCCACCCAACGCATTGGGACTCAAGCCCTCTATGCCTTCAAAGACTATCGAGGCGCCATGATCTCAGCCTCCATCAGCTTAGTCAGTAATATTGCTCTTTCCCTCTGGCTCATTCAACCCTTAGGTACCCAAGGGTTGGCCCTGGCCAATGGCCTTTCAAGCCTCATCGGTGTCGTGGTGCTGCTGGTTCGTCTCCCTCGACACACACAGAGTTTTCCCTACGGCCGCGTGCTTCGATCGTGGGGTCGCTATGGCGTCGCAGGACTCGTGATGGGCTTTTGTGTTCGAACCGTAGATCAATCTTTTCTTCATCTATCAATTGAGCAATCAAGACTCATGCTTGCCCTAGGAATTCTTCCTCTAGTGTTAGCAGGCGCCCTTATTTATTTTGGAATTCTACTCTTACTAAAAGATCCGCTTGCCGAGCGTTTCAAGCAAGTATTAGTCCAACGATTCTAGAAATCAAATTAAACGGGAGTCACCGGCTTACGTTTCACGGGGGAAACGGAACGTCGCTGAGCTCGGCCGACTCTTAAGATAAGGTTGGCTCGCAAGTCTTCAGGCGCAACAATTTCGTCAATATGAAGTTCGGAGGCCAGTTTCAGGAGATCGACATCTTCTCGGTACTCTTTTTGAAGGGCAGCGACATAATCGGCCCGTTCGGCTTCGGGCTTTTCTTGAATTTTATTGAAATAAACCGCATTGACCGCAGCTTCTGCCCCCATGACGGCAATGGAAGCCGTCGGAAGGGCTAAGGTCGCGTCCGGATCAAAACCTGGACCGCTCATAGCGTAGAGACCCGCGCCATAGGCTTTGCGAACAATGACGCAGAACCGAGGCGTAGTACAACTCGACATGGCGCTAATCATTTTAGCTCCGTGACGAATAATGCCCTGCTTTTCGACCGCCGATCCAATCATGAAGCCAGGAACGTCCGATAAGAAAACGAGAGGGATTCCAAACGCATCGCACAAATTAATAAACCGCGTGGCTTTGTCGGCAGAGTCCACAAATAAAACGCCACCCTTGACGCGAGGTTGATTGGCAATAATGCCCACGGGCGATCCATGGAGTCGAGCAAGTCCCGTGATCAATTCAGGAGCAAAGAGTTTTTTGACTTCAAGAAACGAATCTTGATCGACGAGACCTTTAATGAAGTCATACATTTGGAAAGGTGAATTAATATCTTCAGGAACGATTTTTTCAATAGGAACTTTGAGGGCTTGGGGTGCTTGGGGGGCGGCTATGGGGAGATTCGCCTCACAATGTTGGGGGAAATAACTCAAATACCGTTGGCAAAGCGCGATGGCTTCCTCTTCGTTGGCGCAGAGGAAGTCGCCACATCCGCTGATCGAACAATGCATCTTGGCGCCGCCGAGATCTTCGAGGGAAATCTTTTCTCCAATGACCGACTCGGCCATACGAGGGCTCCCGAGATACATAGAAGCATTCCCATCCACCATCATGACGACGTCGCAGAAAGCGGGAATGTACGCACCGCCGGCAGCACTCGGTCCGAACAAGAGGCAGATCTGAGGCACCAGCCCGGAGAGCGCGACTTCATTATGAAAAATCGTTCCGGCATGACGACGACCGGGAAACATATCAATTTGATCGGTAATCCGAGCGCCTGCGCTGTCGACGAGATACAACATGGGAATACGCTGACGAAGTGCGACTTCTTGAATACGAATAATTTTTTCGACGGTCCGGGCTCCCCAAGACCCCGCTTTAACGGTGCTGTCGTTGGCCATTAAGGCCACCGGACGACCGGCCACTAAGGCGGTTCCGGTGATTACGCCATCACTCGGAAGCGCAGCATTCACCGCATGGGCAAGCAGTCCATCTTCCATGAAAGATCCTGCATCCACTAAGCGGGCAATACGCTCACGGGCAAAGAGTTTGCCTTGCGCGGTGTTCTTAGCGTGGTCTTTTTCAGATCCACCCTTTAAAACACGGTCTTTAATTTTTTTAAAATCATCAGCCTGCATGGGATTCCTAATACATTCACAAAGATCTTCTAGGTTATCGAGGAACGCCGCCCTTCGACTAGAGGAGAAATGAGCTTCAGCACTAGAAGGGTTAAACTAGGGGACTTAGCCGAGTCCCGAAGGAGCAGTCTTGAATCCAGAATCCCATGAGCCCATCTGGACCCCTTCGTTTATTCTCATTTGGTGCTTTGCCCTGCTGACCTTTTTTTCCGCGTTTCAACTTTTCCCTACCGCACCCCTTCGTCTTCAGGAATTGGGCTCCTCGCTTGCGCATAGCGGACGCTTTCTCGCGGTCTTTACCCTAGGCTCTTCGGTGGGAGCTCTTTTTACCGGTGCCATCGGCGATCGCATTGGCCATCGACGCATGATGATTCTTTCTTCCTTGGTCTTCATGGTGATCTCAGGCATTTATGGATTCACCACGTCTTTGGTGACCTTTTATTGTTTAGCACCGTTTCATGGTGTGGTGTGGTCGGGGATTTTGACCTCCGCTTCGGCGAAAGCCGGCAGCATCATTCCTGAATCTCGACGTACCCAAGGGTTTGCCCTCTACGGACTCGCGGGACCCATGGGGGTTATCCTGGGTCCGACCGTGGGTGTCACGCTTTATCAGCACTGGGGATGGACGATCGAGTGTCTGGGTCTCGTACTTTGTTTCGGTTCGCTTTCGTTATTAGGACTCCTCATCCCGAAGGATCCCCCCTCGGTCGAACGTCATACTTCGCATCTCCAAAAACCCAATCGCCTCATTCTCGAATTATCGTCCTTACTCTTTGTCCAAGCGATTGCGTACGGCGCCATGAATAGTTATTCCGCCCAGGAAGGTCTGGGGCTTCAACTCCGATGGCCTGCGGCGGGATTGGCGTCCATGGGACTCGGCATGGTGATCATGCGGATCATGGTGGGGATCACGGGACTCGGCTCACAACCGATTAGCCACCTTCCCCGCATGGCGACGCTTGCAACCCTAGGATTGGTCGTACTGTCCCTGCCGGTTGGAGGCCTCGAGCGTTTAGTCATTGCGGGTCTCCTTTTTGGTGCGGGCTATTCCATGGTCTTCACGCTCCTCAACACGGCGCTCTTAGATACGGTGCCCGAAGAAAGTCGCGGGACCGCGTTTGGAACCTTTATGTTTGCTTTCGATGCCGGCATTGGACTCGGTTCGTGGTTCTTGGGTTACCTCATTGGAACCTATTCCTACCAACTGGGTTGGAGTGTGGGCGCTTTCTTTATGACCCTCGGAATTCCGCTGGCTTACCAAATCCGGCGACAACGCTTAGCGCTTCGATCGTAATTATTTTCGGCGATGAACTTTGGCGCCCGTATGCGTCGCTTGATCGAGCGGCTTGATGATCATCTCATCAATGTTGACATGCTCAGGAAGTTGAAGGAGCCATTGAACGCACGTGGCAATATCCTGTCCCGTGAGCGGGGTCATACCTTGATATACATTTTTAGCTCGGGTTTTATCTTTAAACCGAATGACGGAGAAATTCGTCTCCACCATGCCGGGATCAAGACTCGTGACGCGGATGTTATGGCCACAGAGTTCTAAGCGTAGGGTCTGCATGAGGGCTTTGACGCCGTGCTTGGTGGCGCAGTAGGTTCCGCCGCCTTCGTAGACGGCATGACCGGCCGTGGAGCCAATGGCCATGACGTAACCCCAGCCACTTTTCTTAAGGTGAGGAAGTGTGGCGCGTAACGTTTTCACTAAGCCTTCGACATTCGTCCGCACCATTTCTTCTAATTCATCATCCGTGATGGTTTCAATAGGCTCTAACCCTCGCGCAAGGCCGGCACAGGCCAACACAACATTCAAAGACCCCAGTGATTTAAGTGCAAAGGATGTAAAGGCTTTCACACTCGCGGTACTTTGAACATCCACGGTCTTGACGACGATTTTTCCTTTAGTCTTTTTGGAAAGTTCTTTTTGTAGTTTTTTTAATTTGTCCCCACTGCGCGCACCTAAGACTAAAGAGTGCCCCAAGGGCGCCAACGCCCGAGCACAGGCTTCGCCCATACCTGACGACGCGCCGGTGATTAGAATATTGAGTTTCGCAGGACGCATACTAACTGCGGAGAAAGGATTCAGGTGCAGTGTATTTAAGTTTTTGTTCTTCAGCCACCGGTGCGCACGTGAGATGACCCTCGTGAACATTCAGACCCAAGAGAAAACCGGGATCTTCGGCCAACGCTTTTTTCCAACCTGCATTCGCTAACTTAAGCGTATAGGGGAGCGTGGCATTGGTCAGAGCAATGGTGCTGGTTCGAGGCACGGCGCCAGGCATATTGGCCACCGAATAATGAAGGACATCATCCACGATATAAACCGGATCAGCATGGGTCGTAGCGTGAGTCGTTTCCACGCATCCCCCTTGGTCCACCGCCACATCGACGATCACCGAACCTTTTTTCATGAGTTTCAACATCGATCGGGTAATTAACTTAGGTGCAGAGGCGCCCGGTACTAACACAGCGCCAATGACTAAGTCCGCCGAGGGTAAGGTTTCTTCAATATGAGCCTGACTGCTCCAGAGGGTTTCAATGGACGAGCCAAAAATATCATCGAGATAGCGAAGTTGCGGCAAACTGCGATCTAAGACAGTCACGCGTGCACCCATACCCACCGCAATCTTGATGGCATTGATACCGACCACGCCACCACCTAAGACGAGGACATGCGCAGGAGGCACACCCGGGACACCGCCTAACAACATGCCCCGACCGCCCATCGTTTTTTGAAGATACTGGGCACCGACTTGAACAGACATGCGGCCCGCGACTTCAGACATCGGCGTCAGTAAGGGTAAACGATGATCTCGATCGGTAATGGTTTCATAAGCAATCGCCGTAACTTTTGAATGTAAGAGACCTTGGGTTTGCTCGGTGTCCGGAGCTAAATGAAGATACGTGAACAACACTTGGCCCTGTTTTAATTTTTTAATTTCGCCAGCCTGAGGTTCTTTCACCTTAATGATCATCTCGGCACGATCAAAGACTTCGTCAGCGGTCGCAAGGAGATGAGCTCCTGCTTGGGTGAACTCTTGGTCCGAAAAACCTGAGCCTTCTCCGGCTGTTTTTTGGAGGTAAACCTCGTGGCCTGAGGCGACCAAGGCCTTGGCTCCCGCAGGGGTTAAACCGACACGATTTTCATTATTTTTGATTTCTTTGGGGCATCCAATGCGCATAGATTCGCCTTCAAGTCCAACCTCTATTCTACTTGTTTTTGGACAGTCTTTCTTATTCCAAGTGCAACCTAGGACCTTCTGTATAAACTAAAGGGTGCGAATAGAATTTGTGGAGGATGTGTGATCGGTTTTTCGCTTTCGGATGAACAGAAACAATTGCAAGCAGAGGCTCATGCTTTTGCCCTTGATGTCATGCGCCCTGTTTCGCGGCACTACGATCTCACCGGTGAATGGGCGGTTCCCGTCTACCAAAAAGCTTGGGAAGCCGGCTACATTCAATACCTCGTTCCCAAAGAATATGGGGGGCCTGGTAAAAGCCAGCTCGATGAAGCCATTGTGTGCGAAGAGTTGGCCTGGGGCTGTGCCGGTCTCTATACCTCGATCATGGCTAATGGCCTCGCCATCACACCGATTCTTATTGCCGGATCCGATCAGCAAAAGAAAACCTGGTTATCCAAATTAGTCGAAGCCCCTTTGTTTGCCGCCTTTTCACTCTCAGAACCGAATGCGGGTTCCGATGCGGGAGGCATGACGTGTCGCGCAGAGAAAAAAGGAGACGTCTACGTCATCAACGGAACGAAGTGTTACTGCACCAACGGAGGCTACGCCGATTTCTACACGCTCTTCTGTTCGACCGATCCTACTCGGGGAGCCCGAGGTTCGAGCGCCATCATCGTCCCGCGCAATACCCCAGGACTCACCGTTGGAAAAGCCTTAGATAAGATGGGGCAACGTGCTTCAAACCAAATCGAACTTCACTTTGAAAATGCAGAAGTCCCCGTCGCGAACCTTTTAGGTAAAGAAGG
>OFRA01000174.1_pt1 | contig 16566 bp, 13 predicted proteins | sample 1543001 | NCBI WGS metagenome assembly OFRA01 (sample SAMN07774221, study PRJEB24372) | wastewater metagenome | isolation source: Lake Maggiore Verbania | place: Italy: Verbania | collected 2015-12 | reverse complement strand
GGAACTCTTTGGACTCTATGAACTCCGCCTTCAAATTTAAGCTTTGAAAATGGGGCTGACCCCGCAGCTGCTCCGCCGCGAGCCTTTACTGCAACAGAAATATCTTTATAGCCACCCAAATCACTTTCAGTGACATCGATAATTTCCGTTTTCCAGCCTTGCTTCTCGGCATAACGTAGATACATTCTTAATAGGTCTCCAGCAAATAAAGCCGATTCATCGCCGCCAGCTCCAGCTTTAATTTCTAAAATAACATCTCGATCATCATTGGGATCTCTTGGCAATAGCAGCTCTTCCATCGCGCTCGCATATTCTTCATAAGCTTTTTCTAGCGCTGGTATCTCGGCAGCAAAATCTGGTTCCACTTCTGCTAGTTCACGAGCAGCAGTTAGATCCTCTTCAGACTTTTTAAAGGCGCGATAGCCAGCAATGACAGGTCCTAGTTGGGCATATCTTTTTCCTAGTTGGCGAGCTTTTCCTTGATCAGCATGAATCGATGGATCTGCCATATCTTTTTCAAGTTGCTCATACTCTTTAAGAATTTCAGGCATGGTGGAGAAACGATTGGCATTCTTCTCAGCCATTTGCTCCCTGCCTTCCTATTCAAAATCAATCTGGTTCGATAAATAAGAAAAGACCGCGCCCCAATTACTCAAAGGGGCAACGGCCTTTACTTTAAAAGCTACTTCTTGGTCTGTTGTTTCTTAGCTCTCTCTTCGAACTTAGCAATACGTCCACCTGTATCAAGGATGCGCTGCTTGCCAGTGTAGAAAGGGTGGCTAGCTGAGGAAATTTCCACAGTAACTAGCGGATACTCCTTGCCGTCGCTCCAAACCATTTTCTGGTCACTTTTCATTGTTGAGCGGGTCAATATTGCAAAATCTGCAGAGGTATCACGGAATATCACATATCCATATTCAGGATGAATATCTTTACGCATCTTCATTGCTCCTTATTTTTTCATCTAGCTGGGTCCGAGGAATTTCGGTGAACCAGCCACTTAGGTGCGAAGGCTACCTAACGCCCCCACATTTGAGCCAATTGGCCCTTACTCCCCCTTCGGGGATTGATCAGGACCAACGGTGGTCTTTTGAACCTGCATCAAAAATTCAGCATTCGACTTAGTGCCCTTCATTTTCTCAAGGAGAAGTTCAAGTGCTTGTTGGGAATCAAGGGCGTGTAGAACTCGACGTAGCTTCCAGACAATATTTAGCTCCTCAGGTCCCATAAGAATTTCTTCCTTACGGGTTCCAGATGCATCGATATCAACTGCTGGGAAGATGCGCTTGTCAGCAAATCTGCGATCCAGCTTAAGCTCCATGTTTCCAGTTCCTTTAAACTCTTCAAAGATAACTTCATCCATCTTTGAGCCAGTTTCAACTAGAGCTGTTGCCAAAATAGTTAGTGATCCACCATCTTCAATATTTCTTGCGGCTCCAAAGAATTTCTTTGGAGGATAAAGCGCTGCTGAATCAACACCGCCGGAGAGAATTCTTCCTGATGCTGGAGCTGCGATGTTGTAAGCACGACCAAGACGAGTAATTGAATCAAGCAAAACAACAACGTCATGACCTAGCTCCACTAAACGCTTCGCGCGTTCAATAGCAAGTTCAGCAACGGTGGTGTGATCATCGGCAGGGCGATCAAAAGTTGATGCAATTACTTCGCCCTTTACTGATCTTTGCATATCAGTAACTTCCTCTGGGCGCTCATCAACTAGAACAACCATTAAGTGACACTCTGGATTATTAGTTGTAATGGCATTAGCAATTGCCTGCAGCACCATAGTTTTTCCAGCCTTTGGTGGGGAGACAATTAATCCGCGTTGACCTTTACCAATCGGGGCAATCAAATCAATAACACGAGTAGTTAAAATATTTGGAAGAGTTTCAAGACGTAGACGATCCTGCGGATAGAGTGGAACAAGTTTTGAGAAATCTACTCTCTCCTTTGAACTATCTGGCTCCATGCCATTGATAGTGTCGAGGCGAACTAGAGCATTGAATTTCTCTCTCTTTTCTCCTTCGCGCGCTTGGCGTACCTGTCCGGTGACTACATCGCCTTTTCTAAGGCCATATCGGCGTACTTGCTGTAGAGATACATAAACATCATTTGGGCCTGGAAGATATCCAGCAGTTCGAAGGAATGCATAGTTATCGAGAATATCTAGCAAGCCCCCGACTGGAAGAAGTACATCATCTTCACTTAAAACTATCTCGCGCTCTCCGCGGTTTGAGCGATCCCTATCTCTAAAGCGATCACGGCCTCTATCGCGGTGGCGATCTCTGCGCCACTCTCTATCGCCTCGGGAGTTATCTCGTGAATTATTGTTATTTGAGTTATTAGAGTTATTGCTTGAATTATCTGAAGGCATTTCATCCTCATCTTGATCATCATCTTCGCTATCAGATGGCGCTGTCTCATTTGAATTGTTGTCACGTCTCTTTTGATTCCTTGCGGCTCGCTTTGCTTCGCGTTCAGCTTTAGCAGCTTCACGGTTAGCGGCCTGCAGGTCGGTGATTGCTGTTACTAGGTCAGGCTTTTTTAACTCTGCTGCGCCTTCGATACCTAGATTAGTTGCAATTTTTCTTAACTCAGGAAGTAGCAATGCAGATAGATCGCCAGATTCTCTCCGAGCACGTGTGCTTGTTTCTGCCATTTATGGTTCTTTTCTAGACCTTAGGTGAGATCTTTTAGTTTGAATTTATGATTTTTTTTATCTGGTCTTACGGGAAGTATCAGATTGTGGGCTCAATATGCATGCCCTACGAGATGGAAATCTACCACTGCCTCGACTTAACCGACAAATCCAGGGCTTGGCCCGCCGTTTAAGGCTATTTATACCGCTGCAATCCTTACGCCGGTTGGAGAAATCTCAAGATCCATTGCCTTGAAGTAATCGCCCCCGCTTCGAATCAAATCGTCATGCTCGGCCTTAGTTGCAGTGTGCAACACGAGAACTGAGGGGCCTGCCCCAGAGATCATTGCCGCTACCCCAGCTTTTCTAAATTTATTCACTAGATCTATCGACTTTGGCATCGCCTCTCTTCGATAACTCTGGTGAAGAAGATCTTGCGTTGCAGCAAAAAGTAGTTCTGGTCTGGAAGATAAAGCATGAACTAAAAGGGCTGATCTTCCAGAATTAATGCTGGCATCTTTATGAGATATCTGCTCGGGAAGCATCTTGCGCGCCTTGCCCGTTGAAAGTTGAGTATCTGGCACGAATAAAAGAGCTCGAATATTTGGGTCAACGCTAAAGCCTGAAGCACAACCAGTTACAACTTTTGCCCTATCTTCCATCCAAGAAATTGTTGCACCGCCAAAGGTTGCAGCGGCAACATTATCTGGATGTCCTTCAATATCTGTGGCAAGAGCAATTAGATCATCATCGCTCATCAAATTACTTCCAGAAAGAACTAGAGATCTAGAAAGACTTAGGCCGCCAACAATTGCAGCAGCTGAAGACCCAAGACCTCTTCCATGAGGAATTTCGTTTAGGCATCTAAGCGCTATACCTCTTGGTTTACCTCCCATAAACTCAAAACCTGCCATCATTGCTTTAATTACTAGATGCTTGCCATCTTTTTTAACATCTTCTGCGCCCTGGCCCGTTACATCAACATCAAATATTTCATCATCTAAAATTTGAGCAACGTAGGTATCGCGAAGTTCAAGAGCCAGAGCTAGGCAATCAAAGCCAGGGCCTAAATTGGCAGAACTTGCTGGAACGCTTGCCTGCATCGGAGTTGCCTTATAAGTGAGGCGATCTTTAAATCCTCTAGACATAATTAGCTAAGTCCAATCACTTTGGCAGCTTTTTTCACATCTACTGGGACAGTAATTGGCTTATCGGCCCCATTTAATATCCATTGAATATCTTTAAGACCATTTCCAGTTACGGTAATTACAATCTTCTTACCCTTTGGAAGCTTCTTTGCAGCTTTATACTTAATCAATCCGGCAAGTCCTGCTGCACTTGATGGTTCAACGAAGACTCCCTCTTTAGCTGCAACCAAGCGATAGGCGCTTAATATCTCAGCATCGCTGACCATATCGATCAAACCTTTTGATTCATCTCTAGCTTGCTCTGCTTGCTTCCAGGAAGCAGGATTTCCAATACGAATAGCTGTGGCTAGCGTCTCTGGGTTTTTAACAATCTTGCCACGAACAATAGGAGCTGCTCCCTTTGCTTGAAATCCCCACATAGCTGGAAGGGATTTTGAAATTCGATCAGCGTAATACTCTTTATAACCTTTCCAATACGCCGTTATATTTCCAGCATTTCCAACTGGCATGACATGTATGTCTGGCGCAAAACCAAGTGCATCTATAACTTCAAATGATGCGGTCTTTTGTCCTTCAATTCGATAAGGATTTACTGAATTAACCAGAGAGACTGGATATTGCTCAGATAATTGCTTTGCAAGAGTTAAGCAATCATCAAAGTTACCCTTTACTTGTAATAACTTCGCGCCATGGGCAATTGCTTGGGCTAGCTTTCCCATCGCGATCTTTCCTTGCGGAACTAAAACAACAGGAACCATTCCAGCTTTAGTGGCATAAGCAGCAGCACTTGCACTGGTATTACCGGTAGAGGCGCAGATAACTGCTTTTGCGCCATCTTCAGCTGCTTTTGAAATAGCCATCGTCATTCCGCGATCTTTGAAAGATCCAGTGGGATTTGCTCCTTCAAATTTAAGCCAGACATCATTTCCTAACATCTCTGAGAGCACGCAGGCGTAGATAAGAGGAGTGCCGCCTTCATTTAACGTAACAATTGGAGTCTTACTGCTAACGGGTAGACGCTTTTTATACTCTGTTATTACGCCGCGCCATTGATGTGCGCCAGATTTCTTAAATAAGCTCACTATTTACTTCCCTCAATACGAAGCACGCTCTCAACGCTCTTTACTACATCGCTATCCGCAAGCGACTTAACAGTTTTCTTTAGCGCCGACTCTGGGGCGTAGTGAGTTGCAACAATTAGCTCTGCGCTATCTCCGCGACCTGTCTGTCTCACTGTTTCGATAGAGACGCTATTGGCAGCAAATAGCTGGGCCACATTTGCTAAAACTCCTGGCTTATCAGCCACATCTAGTCTTATTAGATACTGTGATTTCACTTTATCAATTGGCGCAATCGCCAAATCTGCATAATCACTCTCGCCATGGCCCTGGCCACCTCTAATTTTATTGCGAGCAATTGCAATTAAATCGCCCAAAATAGCGCTCGCTGTTGGCTCGCCTCCCGCTCCTCTGCCATAGAACATTAACTCACCAGCAGATTGAGCTTCTATAAAGACTGCATTAAATGCCAGACGAACCGCTGCAAGTGGATGCTTGCGAGAAATTAGTGTGGGATGAACTCGCACTGATATCTCATTTTCTTTGGTGAGCTCTGCAATTGCTAATAACTTAATCACACAACCCATATCTCTTGCCACTGCTACATCCCTAGCGCTGATCTGGCTAATACCTTCACAGTAAACATCACTTGCAGTAATTCTTGAGTGGAAAGCAAGACCTGCAAGGATTGCAGCTTTTGCCGCAGCATCATGGCCTGCAATATCAGCTGTGGGATCTGCTTCGGCAAATCCCAAATACTGCGCTTCTTTTAATACCTCTTCAAAAGATGAGCCCTCTTCATCCATCTTGGTAAGAATGTAATTAGTGGTGCCATTTACAATTCCCATAACTCGATTTACATGATCTCCCACAATTGATTCGCGCATTGGGCGAAGTATTGGAATTGCGCCGCCTACCGATGCTTCATAGTAAAGATCAACCCCAGCTTTATCAGCTGCACTAAATAACTCTGCGCCATGTTGGGCAAGCAGTGCTTTGTTAGCAGTGATAATAGATTTTCCGTTGCTAATTGCTTTCAATATTAGAGTTCGAGCCGGCTCTATTCCGCCCATTACTTCAATAACAATGTCTACTGATGGATCGCTAACTACAGATTCAGCATCTTGAGTAAGAAGTTCTTTTGGAATCCGTTCGCGCCCTGCTTTGTTATCTCTAACTGCAATACGAGTTAAATTCAATTTAGCACCAGATCGAGCAGCAAAATCGCCATCATCTGCCAATAGCAAGCGAGCTACCTCTGAGCCCACAACGCCGCAGCCAAGCATGGCGACATTAAAGCTCTGCTGCGCGCTAATCATTTTGACCCACCTTTACCAATCTGTCTTGGTTCTTCTTCAATCTCCAAGGCTAGAAGGTCGCGATGAGTTTCGCGGCGAATAATGCTTCGCGCCTTGCCATTAAGGACGCAAATCACTGGCGGCCTTGTCATATGGTTGTAATTGCTGGCCATACTGCGCCCATATGCGCCGGTAGCAGGAACAACTAGTAGATCACCCGGAGAAATATCGCTAGGTAGCTGCACATCTCTAATGATGATGTCCCCGGTTTCGCAATGCTTTCCAACTACTCGAGATTTTCTAAGTGGGGCGCTACTACTGCGATTTGCAAGCGTAATTGAATACTGCGCTTCATATAAGGCCGGTCGAATGTTATCGCTCATTCCACCATCAACTGATACATACCAACGAGTTGAGCCATCTGACAGAGTTACCTCTTTAGTTGTTCCAACTTTATAAATTGTCACCATAGAGGGGCCAACAATTACTCGACCAGGTTCAATAGAAATTCTTGGAATCTTTAGCAGGGCTTTCTCACACTCTGTCTTAACTCTACCTGCAATCACACTTAATATTTCATCAGCAGAACTTGGTTTATCACCCTCGATATATGCAATTGCATAGCCGCCACCCAGATCTAATTCTGCTAGTTCGGCTCCAAACTCATCTCGGTATTTAGCAAGCACTGAGATAAGCCTTGAAGCGCTTAACTCAAAAGAATCTGGCGTAAATATCTGCGAACCAATATGAGCATGTAGTCCCCGTAGCTCCAGAGAGTCATGTTTCTTCACAGACAAGATCGCATCCCACGCCGCCCCAGATGTAATTGAAAATCCAAATTTCACATCTTCATGTCCAGTTGAAATAGCTTCATGGGTGTCAGCATCAACTCCAGGATTTAGACGAAGTAATACTCCTTGTATGACTGACTTTTCATGCGCGATTCTGGCCACGCGATCTATTTCCTGTAGTGAATCAATAACTATTACTCCAACTCCATAATCAATGGCGGCAGCAATTTCTGACTCTGACTTGTTATTTCCATGTAATTCAATTTTTTTAGCTGGGAAATTGGCTGCAATTGCTACCGCTAATTCACCATCAGTACAGACATCAAGTCCAAGGCCAGCCTGTTCAATCCAGCGCGCAACTTGAGTTGAGATAAATGACTTTGCTGCGTAATAAGCAGTTCCAGCATTTGCGCCAAATGCCTCCTGTAGAGCTTTAGCCCAGAGGCTTGCTCGAGCTTTAAAGTCTGATTCATCAAGAATGAAAGCTGGCGTTTCAAACTCGTCTGCTAAATCACTAACTGAAATATCTCCAATTGTGATTTCGCCATTTACGCGTCTTGCACTAAGTGGCCAAATGACAGGATTTAGATCTTGGCTCATAGCTACATCTTCTCCGGAGCACTTACGCCCAATAGATTTAAAGCATTACTTATTACCTGACGGGTTGCATCACAGAGCGATGCTCTCGATGAATGTATAGCGCTTGGTGATTCATCACCTAGCGGAAGGACACGACAATCGTTATAGAAGCCGTGATACAGAGTTGCTAACTCCTCAATATACCTAGCGATGCGATGAGGCTGACGAAGCTCTGCAGCGCTTGCAACAACTCTAGGAAATTCTGCAAGAGAACCTAATAGCTCGCGCTCACGATCATGAGTTAGAAGATCTGCTTGGTAGGAATTAACTCCATAAGGTATTGATAAATCTTTAGCATTTCTTAGCACAGCGCAAATTCTGGCATGGGCATATTGCACATAAAAGACAGGATTATCGTTAGTTCGTTTTTTAAGCAGATCAATATCTAAAACCATAGGAGTATCAACTGGATAGCGAATCAAGGTGTAGCGAGCTGCATCAACGCCAACTTTCTCCACCAGCTCCTCCAGAGTGATAATTGTCCCCGCTCTTTTTGAAAGCTTAATCTCTTGGCCACCTTCAATAATCTTGACCAATTGGCCAATCAATACATGGATGTTGTACTCCGGATCATCTCCAGCGCAAGCAGCCGTTGCTTTAAGCCGGCCAACATAGCCATGATGATCTGCTCCGAGCATATAGATGCAGATATCAAAGCCGCGCCTTCTCTTATCTAGATAATAAGCAGTATCAGATGAGAAGTAAGTTAATTCTCCGCCAGATTTAACCAGGACTCGATCTTTATCATCACCAAAATCAGTTGTTCTAAGCCAGATGGCCCCTTCATTTTCATAAGTATGACCTTGCGATTTAAGAGTTGCTAATGCTTTATCAATGCCATCACCGCTATGAAGTGAACGCTCTGAAAACCAGATATCAAAGTGGGTTCCAAAGTTATCTAAAACTCTTTTCTGCTGCGCTAATTGCAATTCATATCCAGCTTCGCGGAAAGCCTCAATTGCTCCCGGTCCGCTTAGTTTTTTGTATTCTGGGTTCTTTATGAGAATTTCTTGAGCCAACTCATCGATGTATTCACCTTGATAACCATCTTCAGGTTTATCTTGACCAAGGGCAGATGCGGCAAGTGATGCTCCAAATAGATCCATCTGATTACCACGATCATTTATATAAAACTCACGAGCTACTTTCGCTCCACCTGCGATTAAAACTCTTGCAAGGGCGTCACCTACTGCTGCCCACCTGGTATGACCTAGATGCAGCGGTCCGGTGGGATTAGCACTTATGAATTCTAGATTGATTTTTACTCCAGAGAGAATCTTTACCTCTCCAAACTTATCGCCTTGAGCATAGATAGTATTAACTACAGCGCCTTGTGAAGCTTTTACTAATGTAATATTTATAAATCCTGGTCCTGCAATTTCAATTCTTTCAATAATCTCATTTGACTTTAGTGATGTAGTAATAATCTCTGCGATCTGCCTTGGTGGTTTTCCAGCACTCTTTGCTAGCGCAAGCGCAATTGAAGTTGCATAATCACCATGATCACGATTCTTTGGTCGCTCCAAAGTAATTTCATCAAGAGCTGCATTTGAACTCAACTCTGCTGGCAGCTCACCGTTTGCAATAGCGGCTTTGACAGATTCCAAAATCGCGGCGGCAAGGAGTTCATGAGGGGCAAGCTCAGGCGAATTTGGTGAATTAGAGGCCGACACCTAGAGAAGGCTACCGACCCCACCTTCTTTCTTGCGTCAACGAGAAAAAGGCCTTGATTTTGACCTCAATAATGGGCCTCGTTATCAAAGTGTTATCTGCTCCCGCTCAGAATTTGAGATATCCGACTACCGCGCAAGGGGTTAGTAAAAGTAGGTTTCACCCCAGGTGGGCCGCCCTTGCGGTCCATTTATTAACTACTTTCGAAAGGTATCTAATAAATATGTCAAAGCGCCGTCTCGCGATCTCTGCACTAGTTGCATCGTTCGCATTAATTCTCACCGGTTGCTCCTCATCAGATGAAGGTTCATCTGATGGTTTCGTTGGAGTCATCCTTCCAGATGCTGCATCTTCAGCACGTTGGGAAACCGCTGACCGCGGATTCCTACAAGCTGCATTTGATGCTGCTGGAGTAAAAGTTGATATCCAGAACGCAAATGGTGATGCTGCTGCATTCCAGACAATTGCTGATGGAATGTTGTCTGCTGGTGCCAAGGTTCTCATTCTTGTAAACCTTGACTCAGAGTCAGCAAAGGCTGTCCAAGATAAGGCAGCAGAACAAGGTGTACCAACAATTGATTATGACCGTCTAACACTTAACGGTTCAGCGTCATACTACGTTTCATTTGATAACGAAGCTGTTGGTCGTCTACAAGGTGAAGGAATCAAGGCTTGCCTTGATGGAGCAGGAAAGACAAAGGCACGTCTTGTCTACCTAAATGGTTCACCAACTGATAACAACGCAACCTTGTTCAAGGCTGGTTATGACTCAGTACTTCGCCCATCAATCGATGCAGGCGATTACACACTAGTTGATGACCAGGCTGTTCCAGACTGGGATAACGTCAAGGGTGGAACAATATTTGAGCAGCAACTATCAAAGGCTGGCGGCAAGCTTGACGCCGTAGTCTCAGCTAACGAAGGCCTTGGCCTTGCAGCTGTTGCTGTTCTAAAGAAGAACGGACTCAATGGAAAGGTTTGCGTATCCGGACAGGATGCAACCGTTGATGGTCTCCGTGCAATTCTTACTGGCGATCTTTCAAACACCGTTTACAAGGCAATCAAGGCTGAAGCAGAAGCTGCTGCAGCACTTGCTATTGCTCTTCTAAATGGCGAAGAGGCAACAACAGCTACCGGATCTGTAAACAACGGTGTAACCGATGTTCCATCAGTTCTTCTAGTTCCTGTCTCAATCACCAAGGCAAACGTCAAGGATGTAATTGCTGATGGCTTCCAGACACGTGAAGCAGTATGCGAAGGCATCGAAGACCTCTGCACAGCTAACGGAATCTAAGAATTCTTAGAGGAATAGTTAGCTAAAAAGAAGTAAAAGAGTTCAGCCCGAGTATTAAATTACTCGGGCTGAACTATTAAATCCCACTAAGGCTAGGAATAAAGTGGCATCACCGATTCTCTCCCTTAAGCGAGTAAACAAATCTTTTGGCCCCGTCCATGTATTAAAGGATGTTGATTTCTCTGCCTATGCGGGAAAGGTAACCGCCTTAGTTGGAGATAACGGCGCAGGAAAGAGCACGCTAATTAAGTGCATCGCCGGCATCTATACCCCAGAGACTGGAGAATTTATTTTTGAAGGAAATCCAGTCACCATTTCAGGACCAAGGGATGCCACAACACTTGGAATTGAAATTGTTTATCAGGATCTAGCTCTCTGTGACAATTTAGATATTGTCCACAATATGTTTTTAGGAAGAGAAGAGATAAGTGGGATTACGCTAAATGAATCCAGCATGGAGTCTTTGGCAAAGAAAACTCTAGATGGCTTAAGTGTTAGAACTGTTAAATCAATAAGACAAAAGGTTGCCTCACTAAGTGGCGGTCAGAGACAAACTGTTGCTATTGCAAGAGCGGTGCTATGGAACAGCAAGGTAGTAATTCTTGATGAACCAACTGCCGCACTCGGAGTTGCTCAAACTGAACAAGTTCTCAAACTAGTAAGACAACTAGCTGATAATGGGCTGGCCGTTATTGTAATTAGCCATAATCTCAATGATGTTTTCCAAGTAGCAGATAACATCGCTGCGATGTATCTCGGGAGTATGGCTGCGCAAGTAGAGAAGAACTCAGTAACTCAAAATGATGTAGTGCGTCTCATTACTACTGGAGCGCAAAAATGAGCCAGGATTTAAATATCAAACAATCAGCTAACGATTGGTGGAGCAAGGTCAAAGCCGGCCAAGTTGGAGCACTTCCAGCTCTGCTTGGACTATTTGTTCTCTGCATCGTATTTGGCACTCAGAGCTCGGTATTTCTAACGCCAGGAAATCTAGCCAATTTACTTACCCAGGCAGCGGCAGTAATTGTCATTGCGATGGGCCTAGTTTTCGTGCTCTTACTTGGAGAAATTGATCTCTCTGCTGGTTATGCCGCAGGAGTTTGTGGCGCCCTCTTGGTAATCATGATTACTGAGATGGATTATCCCTGGTATCTAGCATTTCCAATCAGTGTTCTTGCTGGAGTTCTCCTAGGGGCAGTTATTGGATATTTAGTTGCCCAATTAAAGATTCCTTCATTCGTGGTGACTCTTGCAACATTTCTAGCTTTTCAAGGGCTATTACTTCTCTTGGTTGGAGAGGGCGGAACGATTCGGATTGAAGATCCGGTAATTCTCGCAGTTGAGAATAAGAACCTCTCAGTTTCCTATAGCTGGATTTTCTTCCTACTTACCGCTGGCGCTTATCTCCTCTCTGGCTTACTGAAATTTAGAAAGCGCAAAAAAGCTGGCCTAGTTGATAATTTATTTAAACTCTGGGTAATAAAGACTTTTGTATTAATTGCTATTGGAACTCTGGCTACCTGGGCCTTAACTGTAGAGCGCAGCAATAATCCAGATTTAGTAAGTCTTCGAGGAATTCCTTATGTAGTGCCGGTAATTCTCGTTCTTTTAGTTGGTGCCACCTTCGTTCTTTCTCGCACCTCATTTGGCCTTCATATCTATGCAGTTGGTGGAAATGCTGAAGCTGCTCGCAGAGCTGGTATTAATGTCAAGATGGTAAGAATTACAGCATTTATGATCTGTACCGGTTTTGCAGCAGTTGCAGGAATGATCTTTGTGTCACGTGCAAATTCCATCTCACCAACAACTGGAGGAAGTTCAACGCTTCTTTACGCAGTAGGTGCTGCGGTTATTGGCGGAACAAGTCTTTTTGGTGGAAAAGGAAAAGTTAGTGATGCAATCCTCGGCGGCCTTGTTGTAGCTGTCATTGATAATGGCATGGCACTGCTTGGCTATCCAGCTGGAATTAAGTTCATGGTTACTGGCGCAGTTCTTCTAATCTCAGCAACTATTGATGCTGTATCTAGGCGAGGAGCGAGCACGACCTAAAGGCTAAGTATTTAAGTACTTTCCGGCGGTTTTTGACTCTGGCAATTACTGGGTATCCTTACGCCTCCAACTCTTGCGGGAGTGGTGAAATGGCAGACACGCAGGTCTTAGGAACCTGTGCTTCGGCGTGTGGGTTCAAGTCCCACCTCCCGCACCAGTAGTGCTTCTAGATAAACAAAAAAGTAAAGCGATTAAGGTCTAAATAATTCTTTCTCAGATCTTTGCTGCTGCAAAACCTTTCTCAAGATCAGCAATAATGTCGGAGATATCTTCAATTCCGATGCTTAGTCGCACCATCCCTGGCGTAATTCTCGCGCTGCGCAGTCCATCTTCGCCAAGCTGTGAATGTGTAGTAGAGGCGGGGTGAATAACTAGAGAGCGAACATCGCCAATATTTGCCACATGGCTAAAGAGTGATAGTCCCTCAACAAATTTCTTACCAGCTTCTAGTCCGCCCTTAATATCAAAAGCCATAACTGCTCCAGGGCCTTTGGCTGCATACTTCAATGCATTTGAATGCCAGCTTGAACTTGGCAGACCTGAGTAGCTAACTGACTCCACTTGATTGTGTTTTGCCAGCCATCGGGCAACTGCTAGGGCATTTTGTAAGTGGCGATCCATTCTCATACTTAGAGTCTCTAAACCTTGCGCTAAGAGCCAGGCATTAAATGGCGAAACGCTTGGTCCTAAATCTCTCAGAAGTTGCAGTCTGCATTTGAAGATATAGGCGACATTTCCAAATGATGATCCCACTCCTAGATCTTTTGCATAAACCATGTTGTTATAGCTGCCATCTGGTTGATTAAAGCCAGGAAATTTCTCTGGATTCTTGGAAAAATCAAAATTTCCTGAATCAACTATCGCCCCTACCATCGCGCTGCCATGGCCGGAGAGAAATTTAGTCGCTGAATGCACAGCGATATCTGCTCCATAATCAAAGGGGCGGGTGACATAGGGCGTGGCAATAGTGTTATCAACTATCCAAGGCACCTGCGCTTCATGAGCAACCTTGGCAATTCCTTCGATATCAAGAGCTACTCCTAATGGATTAGAAATTCCCTCACCAAAGAAAGCCTTGGTATTTGGCTTTACTGCTCGCTTCCAAGAATCCATATCGCTAGCATCTTCAACAAAGGTAAATTGAATACCGAATTTTGGCAGCGTGTATTTAAATAAATTGTAAGTCCCGCCATAAACATAAGGGCTTGCCACAACGTGATCGCCGGCTTCGGCAACGTTCATAATTGCAAGAGCGGTAGCTGCCATTCCAGATGAAACCAGGAGTGAGGCTATTCCTTTCTCTAAGGTTGCAAGTCTCTTCTCTACTGCATCTTGAGTTGGGTTATTAATTCGGGTGTAAACATTTCCAGCTTCAGCTACTCCAAATAGATTCGCGGCATGAGCAGTATCGCGAAATTGGTAAGCAGTAGTTTGATAGATCGGAAGGGAGCGAGATCCGGTGGTTGGATCTGGTGTTTGTCCTGAGTGGATTTGTTGGGTATCAAACGACCAGTCTTGATTCTCTGACATACCTGACCTCTTCGTTGAAGTTTTCGCCGAATTCAACCTTCAGCGGCAGAATTCTGTGCAGTTGCACTCAGAATAGTAGAAATTCAGCTAAATGTGTGCAGTGCGCCATAGAAATCTATATTTTCCTTAATCGCTTTTTATTCAAGACAGGGTTAGATTAGCGCCATGACAAAGGCGTCATCGCAGGATTCTTCACGCGCAAAATCGCCATCTCTAGAATCTCCCCTAGCAACAGCGCTCTCGCAATTAAGAAGAGCTATTGAGCAATTAAAACTCTCTGAAAATGATTGGAACACCCTTTCAACTCCGCGCCGCATATTAGAGGTGGCTGTTCCCTTGCGCCGCGATGATGGTCGTGTTGAGATGTATAAGGGGTATCGCGTTCAATATTCAACCACCCGCGGGCCTTCTAAGGGTGGCGTTAGATTCCACCAAGATATCGATCTAGATGAAACAGTTGCACTTGCCATGCTTATGACCTGGAAGTGCGCACTTACTAATCTTCCTTACGGTGGAGCTAAGGGCGGAGTTGCAGTAAATCCTAAAACTCTCTCACTTGCTGAAAATGAAAGATTAACCCGGCGCTACACCTCAGAAATTCTTCCAATCATTGGTCCAGAGCGCGATATTCCAGCCCCCGATGTGGGAACTGATGAACGCAATATGGCTTGGATGATGGATACATATTCAGTGAATGCCGGATTCTCTGTCCCTGGTGTTGTTACTGGAAAACCAATTGTTCTTGGCGGATCTCTTGGAAGAACATCAGCCACTGGTGATGGCGTAGCAATTTCAGTTCGCGAGGCGCTAAAACTCAAAGGAATTGATCCAAAGGGTGCAACGGTTGCTATTCAAGGTTTTGGAAAAGTTGGATATTGGGCTGCCCTTGCCTTAGAAGAGATGGGGCTAAAAGTTGTTGCAGTCAGCGATGTCTCAGGTGGTGTTACTGGATTTAAAAGCGTTACTGATCTGCACAAATATGTGCAAGAAAATGGCACGCTCTCTAATGCTCCTGGAACAGATCGCCTGACTAATACTGAGCTACTCCATCTCGGGATTGATGTTTTAGTTCCTGCCGCTCTATCTGATGCGATCACTGAAGCAACTGCTAGCGGAATTAAAGCCAAGATTGTTGTTGAAGGAGCAAATGCTCCAACAACTCCCTCTGGAGATGCGATTATGAACGAGAACGGAGTGCTAGTTGTTCCAGATATCTTGGCAAACTCAGGTGGTGTAATCGTCTCTTACTTTGAATGGGTTCAAGATAAGCAGAATTATTTCTGGAGCGCTGAGGAAGTTAAGACCAACTTAAGTACCATCTTGATGCGAGCAATAACTGAGGTAGCCGATAAGGCCAAGGATGAGAAGCTGACTTGGCGCGAAGCGGCCAATATGATCGGTGTGGCCCGCGTGGCCCAGGCCCATCGCCTCCGCGGTCTCTACCCATAATCAAGGGCTTCACCCCATTTTCAAGCTAGAGCTAATCGTGGGAAGATTCACGCCCCCTGAAAGTACTTAAAAGAAGTGCTGAACTAATGAGGAGCTGAACAAAGTGGCAGATAAGAACTTTTTATCATGGGTTGGATTTAAGGGCGAAGAAAGTGATGCCAGTAAAACAAATCTTGCCACCGGATCAGCCTCGCTAGAACGCATCCGCGAACTTGAATCCCAGTTAAACGATCTTCGTTCACGCCGAGACATCACAGGGCTAAGCAAGGAAGAGTTTGAAATTCTGGCAACAGAGACTGCGATGTCTATTATTCGCACTGCTCAACAGCGCGAAGCTAAAGCAAACTCAAGTGCTGAGAAAGTATTAAACGAGAGCAAGAAGCTAGCAAGTTCAACTCTAGAACAAGCTGAGGCAAAAGCTAAATCACTTCTTACTCAAGCTGAATCACGCGGTCGTAAATATATTGAAGCAGCAGAAAGTGATGCCTCAGATATTCTCTCTCAAGCAAATTCTGAAGCTGAAGACCTTCTTACTAGCAAGAAGCGTGAGGGTGGCGCAATCACAGCTACTGCCAAAAGGGAGGCAGAGCGCCTAATCCTTGAAGCAAGTACTGAAGTTTCTGAGTATAGAAACTGGCTCGCTGGAGTTATTTCAGAGGCAGAGCGCTTATATCGAATTCAGAGTCAATCACTTGATTCAGCAGAAAATGCAATTTCACAATCCAGACAGAGACTTGAGAGCGCATTTAATCGACTAGCCGAGCTACAAAAGCAGGTTGTCTCAGCAATTTCTGCAGATGGCACACCGAGCGCGGATGCCAAGGTGACTGCAAAGATTAGCGCTGCAAAAAATGGTGAAGCCAAGAGTGCAGCAAAGAAATCTCCAAGTAAGAAGAGCGCAACTAAGAAACGTCGGTGATGTCTTCTAGCGCTCGCTATATCCACTCAGTTGATGGCCTTCGCGCCGTTGCAGTACTTGCAGTTCTGCTCTATCACCTAGG
>OFRA01000173.1_pt1 | contig 16650 bp, 15 predicted proteins | sample 1543001 | NCBI WGS metagenome assembly OFRA01 (sample SAMN07774221, study PRJEB24372) | wastewater metagenome | isolation source: Lake Maggiore Verbania | place: Italy: Verbania | collected 2015-12 | reverse complement strand
ATGGCATTGCGCACTGAAACTGACCGTGACATCCTCGCCAAGAGTGATGCTATGGCAATTGATTTGCACTACTGCTATCACCCAATCGGTGCTAAATGGGGAACTACCGTAAACCCAACTCAGGCTCAGCTTGCCACTATTGGCAACTGGACCAAAGTGTTCGAAACCAAAAATATTGGTATCGTACGCGCTACTTGTACCTCTAACTACTAATAGTCATGGCAAGTATCTTTGAGGCAACAGCAGGTTTAGCAATCGGCTATCCATCTGGATTAGGCGGTGCTGTAACCCAAGCAACAAGCAAAGCTACTGGGGTAACACTCAGCAAGCCTTGCGGCACGATTACTACTCATGATGCTTCGCTTGCGGGCGGCGCTGAAGTGAATTTCGTTGTGACCAACACTTTTGTTGCAATCACTGACGTAGTGGTGCTATCCATTCAATCCGGTCCTTCCACTGGCACTTATGTTGCTAGCGTTAGCGCCGTTGCGGCTGGATCTTTTACAGTTACTGTTTCCAACTTGGGGACAACGGCTGGTGAAGCGCTTTTAATTAACTTTGCTGTTATTAAAGCAGCGGCTGCTTAATTATGGGCATGTTCGCTTTCCGGCGACTGCGTGAACGTGAGGCTGCTTCTACGGAAGTGGCCTCATTTCCTATTGTGGAGCCTAAACTAGAACTACCGGAACAACCTAATGGCAATCACGATCGTAGCGACAGCAAACGGCGCAAGCTCAAACAGCTACCTAACGCTGGCTGATGCGCAGTTGATTGTTGATGGTTTTGTGCAGGATGCTGATATAACCGCATGGGCAACAGCTACTACTGACCAAAAAAACAGAGCATTATTTACGGCTACACAAAGGCTAGACCGCGAGCGATTTATCGGTGCTAGGTCTACTGATACGCAGGCATTGCAGTGGCCGCGTACTGGTGTACGTAAACCTGATACATACATTAATACATACGCTACGGGGTTCCCATTTCGCATTAGCACGGATTATTTTACGGATGTTGAGATACCGCAGCAGATCCAATATGCACAGGTAGTGCTGGCGGTTTATTTGCATAACAACCCTGATGGCATTGGGTTAAGTGGGCTAGAAGATTTTAAGAATGTTCAAATTGGTAGCCTTAACGTGACGCCTAACCTTGGCTATGGCGCTGTCGGTGCAGATAAAATCCCGCCAATAGTGGAAAGATACCTAACAGGGATTAGAATAAGCGGACCAGGTAATTTCTCCATCAAACGGTCATGAGCGAGTATCCCGGCGCTGAGTTTATTGATGATACGGTTGCCCACACCGGCAGGTTTGGCGAGATTGTGGCGTTAGAAGATTCAGTGATAGCAAGCGTTACCGCGTTGGATTACACCGGTAATGCACTTACAGCCATCCCTATTAAGGCAAGTTGCGAGATGTGCGGCGTATTCACTAGCATCACATTAACTAGCGGCACTGTCATCGCGTACAAGATATGAGCTTCAATGGCCATCAAGGCGGTGATGTTGACTACACGCTCGGCGGTGAGGTTATTACTGATACTGCTGTGCATACTGGCAGGTTTAACTATATTGATTTCTACGAAAACACGCATATTGATACGATTGTTAGCACTAACATGACGGGCAATAGTCTTAATGGCGAAACATTCCCGGCTGGCTACGAATTGCGGGGTGTATTTACAAGCATTAAACTTAATCACGGCGCTTGCATTGCGTATAAAGTATGAGCCTTTCCAGCCCGCTACGTAAGGTTGCATCCAAGCTGATGGCTAAGTTTGGCGGTGCTGCCACCATACGTCGTATCACAATGGGCGCCTACGACCCAGCTACTGGCACAGCGGCTGAAACTGCTGCTGATACGGTTGTGCGTGGTGTGCTTGAGGATGTAAGTTTACGCGAGGTAAACGACCTAATCCAAGCAGGTGATAAGCGGCTGATGGTAGCAGCGGCTGATGTAGCTAATGCACCAACGCCAGCAGATAAAGTGTTGATTGCATCAGTAGTGCATCAAATTATTACAGTTACAACAATTGAGCAGGATAATACGGCGATAACCTATGAGTTAATTTTGAGGGTCTAATGGCAGGCACTATCCGGCTAAACCAGATTGGTGATTATGCCGAAAAGCAGATGGAAAAGCTGTTGCGTGCTGCGGTGCTCGAAACTGACAGCCTGTTAAAACAAGCTAGCCCAGTTGATACTGGTAGGTTTCGCGTTAGCTGGCAGGTAGGCGAGAACTCAGCATCAGGTGGCATAAAGCCACCAGGTACATACACAGGCACACCAGCATTAGACCGCATTGGCTATAGCCAAGAGCGGCTTGGCAATATCTACAGTGTCCATAACAACCTGCCATATGCAGAGGCATTAGCAAATGGCAGTAGCAAGCAAACTGCTGGCGCTCAAGGTGGCCAAGCCGGTTGGATTCAAGGTGCTGCTAAAGACGTGCAGGGCAGAGTACGCATAGCTGCCACACGTATTGGCAACCAATCATGAGCAGCACATATAACAACGTCCGCGCTGCTATTGAAGGGCGGATAGCCACTGAGATGGCGATAGCACCGGTTTATCCTGTTAGCTATACAAACGTACCATTTACGCCACCAGGGAATGCGCCCTGGCTACAGGTATCAATACGGTTTGGCGATAATGCCTACGCTACATTGCTACCGACAGGCGGCGTTGGGTTCAACCGTCAAAACGGTGTGCTAGTGGTAAATGTGTTTACGCCTATAGGTGTTGGCGCCGCAGCGAACTACACAATTGCTGAACGCATCAAGGATTTATTTGACCGTGCCAAATTCTCTAGCATTATCTTTGATGCTGCATCAGGGCCAGCGGTTGTAACGCCTGCATCACCTGAGCCATATTTCCAAACACAGCTAACGGCAACATTTGAAGCCTATTTGGATTGAACGCTATACTTAGAGCAGCCAATCATCGTTTACATCCATGGCCGTCACAGTTTTATCCGGTACGTCCGGCGCTCTTTACTACAAGCCTGCTGGTACCACTGGAACGTTCGGTGAAACCAACGTCAGCATTGCTAACGACGAAATCACCGTTCAAACTTACCTAAACCTTAAGGTTGGTGATCCAGTTAAATTCCGTGTAGTAAATAGCCAAACCGGTGCTGCTGGTTCCGGTACATTACCTGCGCCAATCAGTTCAGCCACTACTTATTTTGTATTAAGTTACGTTGCTGCTACTGGTGTGTTGACCGTATCAACTAGTGCTGGCGGCACGATCCTTGCTATCACTGATGATGGCACTATTGCAGCACCAAATGAGTTTGAGGTTTATTACGCTGATTATGCTGCTGTAGGTCAAGTACAGAACTGGAGCTTTGAAATCAGCCGTGCTGAAATCGACGTTACCACCATCGGCCAAGCAGTTGGTCAGTATGCACCATTTAAGGCTTACATCCCAGGCTTTGCTGATGGCAACGGCAGTGCATCTGTGTTTGTGACTAATGAGGACAGCGCACTATCTAACCGTATGGTAGAAGATGTGTTACAGCGCCAGCAAGTTGGCTGTGCATTTAAGTTGTACACTGATAAGGGTTCAACCGAAGCATTAAGCCGCAGCATTGCTATGGATGCTGTACTGCTAAGTGCAACGCTTAACATCAACCCAGATGATGCCCAGATGGTAGAAATTACCTTCCGTCCTACTGGCGCGCCTACATTCGACTTCTCTACCACTGCTTGATAACTAATGGCATCCGCTGCGATCAGGGCACTAGACCGATTAAAAAAAGCTGCTAATTTAGTTCCCGTCAAAAAAACGGTGATGCTAAGCGATGGCACTGAGTTTGTGTTCTACCGTTCACCATTAACAATGGCCGAACGTGAACGCGCACAAAAGGATGCCGCATCTGATGACGTGAATGCGTTTGCATTGCAACTGCTAGTTCAAAAAGCAACAGATGAAAACGGCCAGCGGATATTTGCTGCTGGTGAAATTGCCGAGCTAAAAAACGAGGTGCGTGATGCTGACCTGCAATCATTGATGCTTGCTGTTATCAGCGAAGACATCAAGGAAGAGGTCGATACAAAAAAATAAAGGCGGAGCTTAAAAAGGATAACCTGCTTAGGCTCCAGCTTGGTGTAGCTAAGGAATTAGGTTACACACTAGCTAAATTAAATTCAGAGCTGACTATGGAAGAATTACTTCTGTGGTCAGCTTATTTTGAGTTGTCCAATGATGAACAAGAAGCTGCGATGCGACGACGACGCTAGACTGGGTCTAGTAGGAGGTGCCTAGCTGTGTCGGTTGTCGCTAATGTTGCCATTAATGTTGATGCCACTAGGGCAACACAACAACTTAAGCAATTTGGCCGTGCAGTAGACGATGTAAAACTTGACGCTTTACAGCAAGCAGTTAATGCTTTACCCGGTCGTGTTGGTCTTGCTGTTAATTCAATAGCAGGCTTTACAAGTCAATTAAAAACTGCTGGCGCAGCTAGTAAAGCAGCTACTGCTGACATACTCGCACTGCAAGCTGCAATTGCAAGCAAAAAGATGCAGCTTGCCGGTAAAGGCGGCATTGGTGGCGAAGCAATAAAAAAAGAAATCGAAGGTCTTGAATCATCATTAACTGGATTGCAAAGTTCAGTAAAGGGCATATCACCAGCGTTTTTGGTAGCCGGTGCTGGTGCTGTTGCTTTAGGCGCTGGTTTAATTGCTGTTGCAGGTGCGGCGCTTAAATTTTCAAATGAAATAGATAGAAACCGCCAGCAACTTACATTATTTACTAAAAATGTAGAAGCAACAAATGCAATTATTGCAGACCTAAAAACCACAGCAGATGCTACCAGCCTTGGCCTGCCTGGGTTGCTAGAAGCTACTAAAACACTTGCCGCTTATGGTGTAACAGCAAAAAATGCTGGCACAGCTACTAAACTGCTAGGTGATTTAGCACTAGGCGATAATGAAAAGTTACAGCGATTTGCTGTTAACTTAGGCCAAATCAGCAGTATTGGCAGAGCCTATACGGCTGACTTGAAGCAATTTGCAATGGCTGGTATCCCTATATTTGAAGCGTTAGCAAAGGTAATGGGCACCAGCACTAGCGAGGTGCTGCGGTTAGCGGAGCAAGGCAAGGTAACTTATCCAATTGTTATTAAAGCAATTAATGAATTAACAAAAGAAGGCGCGTCATTTTATAATGGTGCAGAAAAAGGCGGCACTAATTTAGACAGGTCATTAGCTCAATTACAAGGTTCATTTGAATCATTGCAGGTAGTAATTGGCAATGCGGTAGGGCCAACGGCAGTAACTGGGGTAACAATTCTAAAAGATGCACTTGATGGCGTATTGTTAGTAGTTAAATATTTATCTAATGAATTTGAATATTTTAGTGGTTTAATTAGCAAAAGTGATTTTGGCCATACGATAATTAATGAGCTTAAATTTGTTACAAAATATTTGCAAGAAAATCCAGATTTAATGATGGCATTAAATCCAGGTACAAAAGTCTTAGGGCCAGTAGGAGAGTTTTTAGGCCCATTAGGCAAGATTGCACAAAATCAAAAAAAAGAAGATAAGAAAACAAGTAAAAAAACAGACCCGACACAATTATTAAACGAAGCCAATGCGATAGCCGAAAAGAATGCAATAACAGAATTAGCAAACCTAAGAATTGAAAACGATCGTAAAATTGCTAAGTTAAATAAAAATACTGACCTGCAAATAAAAGATAATCGGTTGCAATATGAACAGCAAATTGCTGATTTTAGGGTATCTACGTTACGCCGTATTGCTGATATGGAGCGCGATCTTGAGGATCAGCGCGTTAAAGCTAATTTTGATTTGCAGCAAGCGCAATTAAAACTTGCGGGCAAAGCGCAATACGGTAAAGATACTTCTGCAATGATTGCAGCAGCAGCAACTGGTCAAGACACTACAATGTTGGCCGCTGCGCGTGATAGCGCTAAAACATTAAACGATGCTGCTGTAACTAGAAGGCAGATTGAATTTGATTCAACAATGAAAAAGATTCAATTAGAGCGTACATTAACAGATTTTAAACGTGGCATTGAACGTGAAATTGGCGAGATGCAAAAAAATTATGCACGGCAAGTAGCTGGAATACTGCAAACAGCAGGCCGCACATTAAGCGACTTGATGGTGGAAGGTGCTAAGAAAGCTAAAGAAATAATGGAAAGCGCAAAGCCAACGGGTGGAGCTGGCGGTGCTGGTGCAACAGTAAAAGGTGTTTTTGATACAGGGTTACGGACTGGGCCTAGCAATGTAATTGGCGGCAGTGCCGCCTACCATCAAGATTTATCTTTTGGGCCAACTGTAGATTTAGAGCAAAAACGTAAATTATTAATTCAACTTGCTGAAGGGTATGATAAATTAGGCAAAAAAATAGAATTAAGTAATGCTGGAGTTGCAGGCAGAGTGTTTCCTTTAAAAGGCACTGCATCTGAACAAAATAAATTTATTACAGATGCTGAGGCTGCGCACAAAGCTAGAGGTGGCGGTACAGGCAGAACAGCAATTGATTTTTATACACCAGACAAAAACCAAAATCGTTTTGGGCCATCAGTAGAAAACACGGCGATGTATGCGCCTATAGTTCCAGGCGGTGAAAAGAAATATCAATCTGGCGGAGGCGCTGGCGCATCTATCCGCGCAATCAAAGATGGCAAATTAATTTATGAATTAATGCACGGGGCAACAAATAGATTTTTGCCGCAATCAGGCAAAATGCCTCAATTGCCACAGGCACAAACTCAAACACTTGCGCAGGCGGGCGCTGCCGCAACGCAAGCGCCTGCAGGCTCACGTGCAATGCAGGTAGATGCTGCAAATAACATCAAGCCATTTTCGCCAGCGACAACAAAACTAGAACAGCAAACAAATGATCTTAAACGCCAAGAAACACAAGCAGCGATTACTCAAATATTAGACCAGCAAGTCACTAAAACAAATGAATTGAAAGATGCAACATTTCAAGTTACAGAACAATCAACGGCTGCATTAAAAACATCAATCGAAAAAAGTCAAGCAGACCAAAGAACATTAGATTTAATTGTTGGCGGCACTAACCCAGCTTTAGCAGCACAGTTTGCGCAAAACGAGCAGCTTAATGCTCAAAATACATTAAAGCTTGAAGCTCAACAGCAGTCAGTACAAAAAACATTAGAAGAAAAGGGCTTGACCGCTGAGGCTGTCTTTGAACGGCAAAAACTTGTTTTATTGTTAGACCAGCAAATAGAGAAAGGCCCACAGATATTAGAAAACTTAAACCAGCAAGCTATTAAACAAAAAGAAATATCAGATGCTGCGGCTAAACTTGCTGCTGAAAAGGAAAAGATTGCTAATTTAGTACAAGGCATTGGCGCTAGTATTGAAAGCGGAATTGTAAGTGCTATTGATGGCGCCATAACTGGTGCCAAGAGCTTGCAAGAAGTGTTATCTGATGTATTAAAAGATATTGGCAAGATGCTTATATCGTTTGGCGTTAAAACATTACTCAGTTCAATTAGCCCGACTATAGACGGCACTAAGGTTTTCGGCGGCGGTAAAGCTGCTGGCGGCCCAGTAAGCAGCAACAGCACCTACATGGTCGGCGAGAAAGGCCCTGAGCTGTTTGTACCGCGTACTGCTGGCACGATTGTTCCAGCGGATGCTACGGCAGCAGCAATGGCACGATACCAACGCCAAGGCAGTGGTAGTGGCGCTGGCGGCAGCGGTAGTGATGCAATGGGTGCTGGTGAGGCAACTCCTGTATTATCAATGAGCTTTGAGACCACACGGTTCCTAGGCCAGGATTATGTCAGCACTGACCAATTGCAAGCGGCAATGGCTGCTACTGAACGCCGCGCTACTACAGCAGGTGCAAAAGCAGGTGCTGCTCAGGTATCATCACAGATGCGTAATTCACCCGGTTACCGCAGGCAGGTAGGTCTACGATGAGCCTTTTTATTATTGGTAACTTTGTTACTTTCACGGCACCGACTGGTGCAGTGCAACGATGGCAAAACTTTTTTACTGAAGGTGCCGTTTCGTTTAATGGTCAGAACTGGAACTTATTGCCATTTGTTTATCGTGGCGCACAAAAAACTAAAGGCGGCGATAATATCAGCAGCCAACTATTATTACCTGCTAACCCACTAACATTAAGTTGGGTGCAAGATGCAGTTAATAGTAGCTGGATGGCTGAAGTAGAAACATATCAATTAACCGATACTTATACACCTGGATCGCGGTTAGGCCATGAATTCTGGATTGCAACCGGGCTTGGATATACCACACAAGCAGTTGAACTCGAACTTAGCAATGCCCTTGATGCGGTTGGTGCGCAAGCGCCCAATGCACGTATTACACACGAAATGGTCGGAGCCTTACCAAGCACAGGCGCTATCCGCTCCGGCTGATTTAATCGGGCTGCCATATCGGCTTGGTGCTGAGCCAGCACGTCATGGCGCTACCGACTGCATTAATTTATGCAGGTGGGTGTTGGGATGGTATGGCATTGAAGCGCCAGTGCCAGCCCGCAGTTGGTATCGGCGTTTACATGCAGGAGACACCAGCATCTTCAAGGAGCAATTAGAATTATGGGGAACACCAGGCGAAACTGGTATTATTGCGTTAGTCCAAGCTGTTGATAGCTATGGGCTAGCCGTTTATTTTGAAACCGGATGGCTTCATTGCAGCGCACAAACCAACCGGGTAGTATGGTCCCCAACCGTCAAATACGAGGCGCGATATTGCCATGGGAAAAGCAATTAATTGATACTTTAGGGTTGACGCTTGAGGAATATAACTGGTATGCAAATGAGGTAGCAAACTACCGCCCTGAACGCGATCCAGCGTATGAGGTGGTGCCGCATGTGGTGTGTGACCCGGTAACAGTTGGCATCGTTACAACAGTAGTAGGCGCTGGCCTTAGTTTCGCAGCGCAGGCACTAGCGCCAAAACCTAAGCTACCAAAACAATCTGACCCAGGGCAGAATCGGAGTGGTTCTGATTTAACAGGCCCCAGCGTAAATGCTGAAAATAGGTTTACTAATGTAGATGGCTTTACATCAGTACAACCACTAGCAAGGCTTGGCGAAGTAATGCCACTGGTATTTGCTAACCGGCAAGAATTTAATGGCAAATATTACGGCGGTGTAAGAGTAGAAACTAAATTAGTATGGTCGCAATTATTAAGTCAAGGTGATGGGCAAGAACTGCTAGCTTTATTCTTAGCTAGTGCAGGTCAGTTAGCAGCCGCTAGTACCCCAGAATTTAAAGGTTTTGCTATTGGCGATAGCTTATTGCGGGGCTACCAAGAAAACAAATTTGCTGTTTATTTCCAGCGTGGGCAACTTGGCGAAGGTCGCATAACGGCAGCAGATAAAATTGCAGGTGGACTTAGTGCAAGAGGTCAAGATGTATTTCAAGCACAACTAGGTAGTACAGAAGAATTAAAGCCATTGTTTAGTGGTGTAAGAATACCGACAACAATGACGCAATTTGGCACATCTGAGCCATTGCGTAATGGTCAGCATTGGCGGCTGCCATTTAAGCGAATACGTGTAGCTTATCCACACTCTTCTCTTTATTCAAAAGACCCTGAGCAATGGGGTAAAGAGCAAACCAGTGCAGCGCAAGCAGACTCGGAAAGAGGTAAAACAGAATCGCATTACGGGTGCAGAACTGGAATTATGAAAGTCAATAATGAAACGCTAGGGCAAGGAACAAAGAACATTTTTGTATATCCAAACGATACAATTGAATTTCATATGTATGAGGGCAACACCATCAATTTATTTGGTTCCTTTGGTGTGCAAGATATAGCAGCCAAAGATGATAATTACCGTCAATCATGTGACGATGTTCTTATAATAGGCGAAACCTATTTGATAGGTGGGGCGGAAGTGACATGCACAGGTTCTGACCCTGCAACAGCTTTATGGGATACAAGTACACGTAAAAAATACTATTTCAAGGTTTTAGCAGAAGGCAATGTGCGGCTAGTGTCAGAGCAAATTGTAATTCCTCATCCTGATTTTCGTGGGCAAAATCTAACCAATTACAGTAACCCTGCCGATGGGCCTACAATCTCAAAATTAGCACTAGCTAATATAACCACAACACGTAAATTAAACCAAATTGAAATTGGCATAAAATCACAAGTATGGAAAAGGTTTTCAGGTATAGCAAACTTTGCTGCAATACCTGACGAAGGAACATTACAGGCGCTTGAAGCGGGCGGCAATAATTATAATGTTGGAACCTATTCTGATTATGGGTTAAGGTATTCTATATTTAGGCTCCAAATTCGCAAGAAAGGCGATGATAGCTGGATTGGCCTTGACCCTGAACCAGGATCGCCGTTTTGCGTCAAAGGTCGTACACCAATAGATCAATTTAATTTTATACGTGTTCGCTTCCCTAATCCCGATTTTCAGTATGAAATTAGACTGCGGCCTATATCAGGCGGAGGTTATCTTACTTATGGTAGACCAGCAAATAATAAAATTTGTGTACTAGATGCGAGATCTGGCGGGGCGGTACATCACACAGTAGATACAATTCTGGGGCCGGTTACAGTTTATTATAAAGGGTATAGAGAAAAAATAGAAGAACAAGCAGCAACAAATAATATTATGTATTACGGTGGTAAACCTACGCAAGGTGCTGTTGAATCATTAGCAGCAGTTGAATATTCAACTACCGGTTATATAGCACCAGGTCTTTATAACACTACTACCGGTGGATCTGGCAGCGGCTTAAAAGTAAACGCAGCTTCAGCTTCAACTGCAACTCAAGAACCAAAAGGTACAGTAATAACCGGCTTTGGTACCCGTTGGCTGCATACAGATGTGTTAGGAGCACCTTATCCAACTGGAGCGGGTCAGCCCTACACTGGGGAAGCTGTTTTTACACATCCTGCCTCTGGAAGCACAATAACAATAAAAATGACTTTAACTAGCCAAGTATTAAATATTACCGGCTTTAATGCAGGTTACACGGATACGGGTGGAGTGGGTTACATGTGGACTAATGCAAGTTTTGCTGGGACTTTTGTTACCATTGTCGGCTATTTCGGCCAAAACGGAAATTTAGTTGCAGGCACTTATGTACTAGATAAACCTTCTAACTCGGCAACACCAATAAATGGGACAGTACAGGCGCAAGTAAGTGTTGTGGTGGAAGGATCAAGCGTTTGGATAGCTGATGTAGTTGTACAAGATAGTGGGTCTAATTATAAAGTCGGAGACAACATACAAGTAATTGGAACGGCTAGCCCGCTACCTCCCATGAGAGTTGCAGCACTTCGCTCCACCGCTCAGCAACGTGTGGCTGAACCTTTTGATGCTATTACAGATGTGTACTATTACGACCAGCAAGAAGGCAGCCATCAAAATGGCCCTGAGCATCAAGTAGTTTATATTAATGAGCAACGGGTAAATTACAAAAAAGGTTTATACGCACCAGAAGAATTTATACCGCAATATGACCGCATGGCGATGATAGGTTTGCAACTACGCAGCGGTAAGGAATGGAGCGATTTTAGTAATCTTACTTACTATGCGAAGCAAGGCCGTGAAACGGTGCGGATGATTGACCCAGTAGCCGGAACCACAACAGGGTATTCACCCACATCAGGAATCATTGGCCCCACGCATTTATTCCCTGAAATACTACGCGCCTTATTGCGATCACCATTGGTTGGTGCAAATAAATTAATACCTGAATCGATGATTGACTGGCCCGGCTTCCAAGAAGCTTGCAAAGTTTGTATTGCTAACCAATGGTTCTGGGATGGTGTGCTGGCATCACCAGTTAATATCCGCGAATGGGGTTATGAAAATGCAGCATACTTCTTCTTAGATTTCCTTATTTTAGGCGGCAAATTATCCTTGCAGCCAACATTCCCAGTTATTTCTACCCCAGACTTGTCGGGTTATACGTTGTCTGGTGCTTATGACCGCTTACCTACAATTGCAGCATTATTTACTGATGGCAATATTATTGAAGATTCGTTGCAAGTAAGCTGGTATCCAGCCGAGCAACGTTTAGCGCCACAAGTATTAATTACATTACGCGATGAGGTAGAAAATGGCTTCGCTGAAACACGTAATATCCTTGTGCGGTTAGCTGAATCACAGCAAACAGATTCAGAATCAGCACCAGTAGAAGCTGTTGATTTTACTGGCTTCTGCACCAACGCAAACCATGCCGTTGATTTTGCTAAACTATTAATTCAAACACGTCGTTATGTAACGCATACGGTTACGTTTAAAACATTCCCTGAAGGCTTAGCACTTGCACCTGGTACGTACTTTAAACTCGCTAGCCAGGCAAGGCATGTAGATCAATTCCAGAATGGTTATGTATTAGATGATGGGCGTGTTGTAACAAGCAGTGAATTGACCGGCTCAAATACGGTCTACTGGTGGCGATCTGGGATGTTAGCAGTTGAGACAGGCACCATCACAGTTGATGGTAATGGTTACGTGACAGATAATAAATTCGCTGGGGCGGTCTTTACGGTATATGCAAACGCCCAAAGCGCACGGGTATACAAGGCCGAACTCATTAGTTATGATGAGGAGGGGATGGTGGAAATAACTGGTAGTCATGTGCCTGTCGATGTCAGCACAGGCAAGATCACCTACCTAAACTTAGATGACAATTTATTTGAGGTGCAAAACGAGCAATGAGTTTCGTAGGCCCCGTTTTTCCTAGTATCGCCCCTACATCTAGATCGCTGAATGCAGGCGATTTTCCAGGCACTACGTTTACAGCACAAAACGGCATGGAAAGCCGTGTGCAATATGGCAGCAGGCGTAGTAATACAGAACTATCACTATCGTTCGACAATATAAGCGATGCTGACGCAGCTTTAATCCATGACCATTACGCAAATTGCCGTGGCACGTTAGGTCTATTTGGTCTTGGCAGCACCAGCAAAAGCGGTAACCCCGGCTTTGATGCAGGCATTACACCATTAAGTAGTACCAATAGATTTTCAGCAGCACCGTTTGGTTTGCAGTATCGCTATGCGGAACCGCCACAATTCAACAGTGTGAAGCCTGGTCGGATGTCGGTTACAATTAAATTAACAGGGGTGCTTGACGCATGACTTATTACAGCGGCAAAGATGGCACCCTCACCTATAACGGCAGCCAAGTAGCCAAGGTAAGCAACTGGAGCATATCCAGCGCGGTAGATACGTTAGAGACAACAGTATTAACCGATAGCGACCGTAGCTATGTGCCAGGGCTCAGAACTATAAGCGGTAGTGCCACTGTATTTTATTATGACAACGCACCGGTTTCATTGCTGGAGCGCGTGGTAAAAACTGCTGTAGTTAGTGAGAATGACATACTAGCCATCAAACTTGGCTGGGGCACTAAATACATCCAAGGTAATTGCATTATTACCAGTGCTGAATTGAGTTGTGCTGTTGGTGAAGTAATGCAGGCTAGCATCCAGTTCCAATTTACTGGCGCACCAACGGGCGTAACACTATGACGGTATATTTAGGCAACGCAGGTAACATAGAGCTTACCAGAGATAGTGGTGATACAATTGCGGGCACCATTAAAGTTGCTAGTGTTGATGCTGGCAAGGATATGTTTAGTTTTGATTTTAGCTTTGGCGCATTTGTAACAGGTGATTTTGTAGAATTTAGTAGTGCATCTACATTGTCATTTGTCTCAGGATATGCCTACACTAAAGGTAATTGGTTTGTTAACGTAGACCAGCTTGGCGGTTTACGGTTATATCCTACATATACTGATGCTATTGCTGGCACTTCGAATAATAGGGTTGGATTAGCAGTGCCGGGGGCTGATATTGCTGTTAGCTGTAGAATCCTTAATGCAGTGCCTAGAATATTAGCAAATATTATACAGTTTGAGTTATCAACTGACCGCGAGGCTGTAGACACTTCCAGTTTAGGCGATGAATTTAGAAATCAATACAGCACTTTGATCACCGGTTCGGGCAGTATCGACTGCCAATTTGATTATGCAACTGCTGGTGAAACTGAAATTGCAGTTTATTTGCATAATTTATTATTGCGGCAACAATTTGGCAGTGATTTTAAGGCTAATCTTTACATCTTGACTGAAGGTCAGGCGCAAGGTGTTAATGCTAGCAACGATTCAGTGTGGTACGAAATCCAAGGTGTGATGACTAATGCAGCCATCCGATGCACGGCTGGCGATATAATTGAAAGCCGATTTACATTTGTAACAACAGGCGAAATCAAGCTTAGGGTTCAAACCACCACATGGGCAGACCTACTGCTTAATGCCGCCAATGATAGACTGGTACTAAGCACCGCTGATGGTGACGTTCTAGAACTCGGAGAGGAACTGTAATGGCCAACCAGCGTATAGACCAGCTAAACGCTGAAACAACGCCAGCAGCAGCAGATGTGTTGCCCGTATATTCAATTGCAGGCAGTGATACCAAGAAGATTACAGTTAAAAACCTAGTGCAGCAAGGTGCTGCGTTAGTTGATGATGCGTCGATACCAGTAGCCAAGGTAAACCTAAGCGGCATCAGCGGCACCAACCTTACTAATGGCACGGTCACCGCTGCCAAGCTTGATACCAGCACCATCCCAGCTACTGGTGGTGTAACGGTATCAAGCAGCAATTTGCAACTGGTAGCACCTACCAGCCCAATCGTTCGCAATGCAGGCACTGGCAGCCTTGAACACGCAGTTAGCGGTGCTACTGCTGGCACCTACACCAAAGTCACAGTTGATACCCGAGGTCATGTAACTGCTGGCACAGCAGTTGCCGCAGCGGATCTGCCGATTGCCGTATCTGGCACTGTTGGCGTAATGTCACCCGGCACCGGGCTTACCGTTACAGGTGGTGGTGTATTAAATCACAGCAGTAGCGTTACGGCTGGCACAACAACCGGTTTTACATATGACGCACAAGGCCATATAACCGGTGCGGTTGCTTTAGCCGGTGCTGATTTACCTATTGCCACTAGCAGCGTTAGAGGTGCTGTCCGACCTGGAACAGGTTTAAGCGTAGATGGTAATGGCATTTTAGCTGTAACTGCCGCAACCAATGCTGCATTAGGCGGTGTTATTGCAGGTTCGGATTTTAGTGTTACCACTGGGACAATTTCACTTGCAGCTCAAGCCGGTATTGCTGCGGGCCAGTATACAAAAGTAACAGTAAATAGCAAAGGCATTGCAACTGCTGGCACAGTTTTGTCGGCAGGTGATATACCAAACCTTGCAGCATCACAAATAACAAGCGGCAGTTTAGATATTGCACGTATCGGCGCTAATACAATCACAGGCGCAAAAGTTGCAAATTACGCTGTTACTAAAATTGGCGATACTCAGCCAACTGCTGATTACATAGGCCAGTTCTTTTTTAACCCTCTCAGCCGCGATTTGTCGCTTTTCGATGGCAACGTATTCCAGCCGATTGGTATTTCAGTTGGTGAAATTGTATTTGCCGGTACGTTTGACGCATCGGCAGGCGGTGGTACAGGCCACGTAGCAAGCGTCACAGCAGAAGGCACTGGCATTGGCTTAGTAGAAGGTTCGCCATTACCTGCGGCTGCTACTGCCAATAATCGTTACTACCTGGTCGTAAGCGAAGGCGGCACTATAACAAGTGGTAATGCACCGCAAGTTGCCTTAGCACCACCTGACATTGTGCTATCTACTGGTATTGAATGGACAGAAGTTGACGTATCGCAAACTTTTACTAGCGTTAGTGCATCACAAGTTGCATTTACGCCAGAAGGCACAATTGCCGCCAATAACGTACAAGCTGCAATTGAAGAAGTAAATAATGAAAAGCTAGCACTTGCTGGCGGCACAGTCACAGGCAATCTTGAAATCGGTACTGCTGGCAGTTTAAGTTTTGAAGGCTCCACTGCTAATGCTTTTGAAACCACCATTGCAGTCGTAGATCCAACAGCAGACCGTACAATTACGCTGCCCAACGAAAATGGCACTGTAATTGTTAGCGGTAATGCAAGCATTGTCAATGCCGACATCAACGCCAGTGCGGCGATTGCTTATAGCAAGTTGGCCGCGCTAACCAGCGGCAATATCCTGGTGGGTAATAGCAGCAACGTCGCCACTAGCGTTGCAATGAGCGGTGATGTAACGATCACCAACGCAGGCGTGGCGGCGATTGCATCCAATGTAATCATCGATGGCGACATCAGCGCCAGCGCCGAGATTGCAGTCAGCAAACTAGCCGATGGCACGGCCCGCCAACTGCTGCAAACCGACGCCGCCGGTACTGGCGTGGAATGGACCGATAACGTAGACATACCAGGCACCCTGGACGTAACAGGCGCCGCAACATTTGATGGCAGCGTTTATGTAGGCGGTTCCTTAACGCTGGAAGGCACCACCGCCGATGCGTTTGAGCTGACGTTTGCCTGCGAGCCAACCGCCGACCGTACCGTTACGCTGCCGGATGCCACCACCACCTTGGCTGGCCTCGGCGTAGTGCAGTCATTCACCGTTGCCCAACGTGGGGCAATTAACGCCCTTACTGATGGCGCAACAATTACAGCAGACTTTGCTGTAGCAAATAACTTCAGCGTTACCCTTGGCGGCAACCGCACATTAGCTAACCCATCAAACCAAACTGCTGGCCAATCTGGTTGTATATGGATTACACAAGATGGCACCGG
>OFRA01000171.1_pt1 | contig 16794 bp, 14 predicted proteins | sample 1543001 | NCBI WGS metagenome assembly OFRA01 (sample SAMN07774221, study PRJEB24372) | wastewater metagenome | isolation source: Lake Maggiore Verbania | place: Italy: Verbania | collected 2015-12 | reverse complement strand
GCCACCAAGAATCAACGATTGAAGCTTGTAGAAATAAACATTTTTGCCGAGACTACGCACCGCGTCTTCGTCTTCTCTTATCCCCTTAATCACACGACCCCATGGACTTCGCATCAGTTGCCATACGAACAGAGAGAAGATGCCGACCAACACCCAACCCACAAGAACTGTGATCAAGGTGTAGCCGCTAAATGTAAATGGCCCAAAGCCGTAGGTTGCACCTGGGTCGAAAGGATTCAAATCTCGATAGTCCCGACTGAAATTGCTGATTCCCTCTGTGCCGCCAAACATATAGTTGAATTTCACCGAGCGTACGAATAACCGAACTATTTCAGCGACAGCAATTGTGACGATTGCAAGATAATCGGCTCTCAATCTCAAGGTTGGAATGCCAACGATCAAAGCAAGAACAATCACGAAAACAATGCCAAGCGGTATACCCCACCACAGGCCGATACCAAAATATTGTGCGGTCATACCTAGACCGTAAGAACCGCAAGCCATAAATGCTGCCTGTCCAAAATTAACCAACCCTGTGTATCCGAATTGTACGTTTAGGCCTAACGCGGCGATCGCAAAATAGATCGCGTCGACTCCAAGCGCGGCTCGAATCGTATTTTGAATAATCTGATTCCAGTCCATCTCAACCCACTCTTTGACTCTTGCCGAGCAAGCCTTGAGGTCGTACAACAAGCATCACAATCAAAATGAACAAGGCTGGCGCAACCTTTAGTTCGCTCGGAAAGAAGAGCGACGACATTTCGACGAAGATTCCAATAAAGAATCCGCCGATCAATGCACCGAATGCCGAGCCAAGACCGCCCAGTGTGATGCCGGCAAACATTAAAAACAGCAAGTCAGACCCCATTGAGAAACTCACTTGTTCGTCAAGGCCTCGAAAAATACCGCCGGTAGCTGCAAGCGCTCCGCCCGCGAACCATACGATCTTGATTACTTTTCGCGTGTCGATTCCGGTTGCTGAAGCCAACTGAACATTGTCGCTAACTGCTCTAATTGCTTTGCCGAGTCTCGACCTCTGTAAAAAGAGTGCGACTGATACAAGAATAATCACACCTAAAATCGCTGTTGTTAAGTCACGCGGCGTAATACCAATCGGACCTATCTCTAAGTTCACTTGTTTTGAATAGCTTGAAAGCTGCTTCGTTCGTCCACCAAACTGAAACAAATAAATATTTCGCAACATCAACGAAAGCCCTACAGTCACGACAAGTTGAGAAAGCAAAGTAACGCCACGCCTTGTCAAGCGCGCGAAAATACCCCAGTTGAGCAACAATCCAAAAAGTCCACCCATCAAAATTACAACTGGGCCTGAGATCAAAATTGGAATCTCAAGAATGACGTTGAGATAAAACGCCATCAGACCACCGAAGGTAACCATCTCGCCGTGTGCGAAATTCGTTAGCCCTGTGGTGCCAAAAACTAAAGATAAACCCACAGAACACATCGCAATAATTAAACCAAGACGAATTCCATCAGAAAGTCGCTGCAAGATTCTTTCAGACGCACTAGCACCGGCAGATGCGCCTTCACCCGTAAAAAAAGTAACTCTTTTTGTGTTGGTTGTAAACAAATCACGATTCACAGCAACTTTCTGTTTTTCAGCATCAATAAGCGTCAGCCCATCAGGCAAAGTTGCAAGATTGAGTTCAATGACGTAATCATCACGACTAGGCACTGAAATCGTGCACAAGCCGTCTTTGTCCGTAACCGCCTCGCCAACCGCCGTTCCGTCGGCTTTAAAAACGTTTATGGTGACACCTTCTAATGGCGTACGACTTGTTGAGCCATCCACAAGAGTCTGGTTCTGAACACTTGCAATGATCGAGTAATCGTCGCCTGTCGCGCCAGATACACCAGATGGAGCAAAACCAATGACAGTGAGACCGGTCGCCACGAAGAGCAGTATCTTGAGCGCGACTGCGCGAAATTTAAGCCTGAGCCCCGACATGCTGTCTATTAGTCAATCACATTTGGCTGCTGAGTCGAAAGTCTTGAATTCCAGTAGACATCGACTGCACAAAGCCATACCGCGACAGAAATAGCTACGTGAAAAGCCACCAAAACAACTGGCACTCCGAGGAAGTATTGCGCGTAGCCGATGCCACCCTGAATGACCAATATAAGCAAATATCGCGAGAGCGACTTTTGCAGAATGTCTGCCAAGTTTTGACGACGCCGAATCAAAACCGCTAATCCAAGTGAAGTGAACATGGCCAGCCAAACAGTTGCACTGTGAATTCGAACCACTCGTGAAACACCAAAGCCAAGACGAATAGCGTCTTCATCGCCAGCGTGTGGACCTGAACCTGTAACGACAGTTCCGGTGATAACCGCAAGGCCAGTTGCCAACACCATCAACCGCACGAGGTTGATTGCCAACTTATCTTTGAGCTCAGGCTCGCCCCTTGGTGGTGCGTCTTCAGTCAGTCGAAATATTCGAGCGTGTTGTACCAACATGTATGCAACGCTCATTAAAAAGATGCTTACTAAAAAGTGTGCGATGTTTGACACTGGGTTAAGTCCAGTCCAAACGACAATCGCACCGATCATCACTTGAGCCAACACGCCAACAACCAACAAGATTGACATTGCGATTAGATCGCGACGCTTAGGTTGCAACTTGAAAGCCAATAAAACGCACACGATTACCGCCGCCGCGACTACCCCGGTGAACAGTCGGTTAACTTGTTCAATCGCCGCATGAGTCGATGAAACGTCAATAAATTTCGTATCACTACATTTCGGCCAGTCGGCGCATCCGAGCCCAGATCCTGTTAGGCGCACCAACGAACCAGTAATGATGATCGTGTAAAGGGCGACGAATGCGACCTGTGTAGAACGCAAATAACCCTTATGAGTAACTATCACAACAGTCCTACCTCAACTCCAAATTAGGCGATGTTGAGGCATGCCCAAAGGGTGTGTATCGTGCGCAGGTAGTGAAAAAAGAAACAGTAGAGAGACGTCGCATCGAGATTCTTGAGGCTACCTGCGATGTCGTCATCGAACGAGGCTTTGCCGGAACAAGAGTCGCCGATGTTGCAAAGAAACTCGGTGTGTCAAATAGTTTGATTCACTATCACTTTGCCTCGAAAGAAGAGCTATTGGCTGCGGCGTTCGAGCACTACGCGCGTAAAGACTTGGTTGACATGCAACGCGATAGCGACTCTGCACCTACTGCAGTCGCCAAATTATGGCGACTTATAGAAAGCTACGTTCCTGAAGGCAGCGATGACGTTGAATGGATGATCTGGATTGACGCTTGGGGTGAGGCGTTGCGTAATCCGAAAATGAAACCGATCAGTCAAGAACTTGACGAACAGTCCATCGCAGTTTTTGAAAAAACACTTCGGGCCGGAAATGAGTCAGGTGAATTTCACTGTGTCCATCCAAGAGAGTCGGCGACTCGCATCTCGGGTCTAATTGACGGCCTCGCCGTGCAGTACGCGGCCCATGAGGGCGTCTTGAAACGAAAGGAGTTCATTCGTCTGATGCGTCAACTTGCGGCATCTGAAACTGGACTATCCCCTGACGACATCCGTGATTCACGTCGTTCATCCAAATCGAATAATGGCCAAAAAGGTCGTCAGGACGACGAAGGTCCCCGATCTGCTTCGCTTGCGACTGAATTCGACCTTCGACAACTGTTCAACAACTACGCAGATGCTCTCAGCCGCAATGACCTTGCAAAACTTCTCGCCTACTTCAGCGACGACGCGAAAATTAGCATGAATGGAAACTTGATCGCGGCAGACGCGCAATGCATCTCTAAGTTTTTTAGTTCACAATTTGAAATAAATCACATGACAATTGAAGTACCGCTCGTGATGTCGTTTTATGCCGACGAAGGTAATGGCACTGCGCATGGCAATTTTACGGTTGAGTGCAGGTCTTTAAGCTCGACCAGTAAGTCAAAGACTGAAATCTTTCGAGGTATCGACACTTATCGCCGTACATCACTCGGATGGCGATGCACAGATCGACAACGAACTAGTTCGTGAATAATTTATGACAGAGAGCGAACAAGAGGTACTGGCAGAAGTCATTGCCATCTTCAATGACCAAACGAAATTTGTGCGGGCGATATTTTCTGGTCGCAGACGAAATATGCAGCCCGAATTCGAAAAAATCGAGTTTCGACCGATCAAACTTAAAGACTCAGTGAAGATACAAATGATTTGCAATGGCAAAAGTACTTCAAAGACCTCTAATCTCAACTTTGGTGATTCTCAGATTCAGGATTATTTAGCGTCGGGATTCGCAAATTTTCTTGTTGAAAGCACCGAGAAATCATTGACTATTCGCTACACCAAAAAGGGTCAGTTCGCTGTGCATGTTGACACTCATCAGAAGTCCCAAAATTTGAGTCACGATCGACAGAAATCAAGACTGCTAGACAGCAATAGCGAATTTCTACGCCAGGTCGGTATCTCTGATCAACATGGTCGTGTCAAACCAACAATGAATGACAAGTTCTTGCAGATTGAAGAATTTCTGCGGATTCTGATGCCGACACTTGAAGCAGAGATTGCCAACAATCGCATCGCACAGCCAACTCGTGACAATCCGTTAAAGATTGTCGATCATGGCTGCGGCAACGCTTACTTAACTTTTGCCGTCCACAATTTTTTAACTGAAAGAAATTTGCCGAATACCGTTGTCGGCATTGACAAACGTGAGGACAGCCGTGAGCGAAATGCCGCCATCGCAGAAAGATTGGCCATTAGCGATTCGGTGAATTTTCGGGCTGAGAAGATTTCTGAATCTGCTGTCAGCGCGGCCGATGTTGCGATTGCGCTTCACGCGTGTGACACCGCAACTGACGATGCTTTGGCTTGGGCAATTATGAATGGCGCCAAGATCATTCTTGTATCCCCTTGTTGTCACCACGATTTGCAAGATCAAATGACCAAAGTTCCAGCTCCCTGGCATCAAGTGACGAAACACGGAATCTTGAATCAGAGATTGGGCGACGTTCTAACAGATGCCTTAAGGGCTCAAATCTTGCGTTTTAGCGGTTACCGAACCGAGATCATTGAATTCATCGGCGATGACCACACACCGCGAAACTTAATGATCCGAGCAGTAAAAACGAACTCGCCATCTGACCCACAAGAGGTGTTGAGTTATAGCGATTTCGTGAAAACCTGGAGTTTGAGGCCGAAACTGGCCGAACTAATCGACTTTCAGCACTAATCACGAATAGTCATTATTTCTCGCCCTCAAAGCGGCAAATTCTTACTCTTTGTCGCCGGGAGAAGGCCTAAAACGATGAAAAACGGTCTTATTCGTGCATATTCACCACTCTGAGTGGGCATCCAAATATTTTAAGTGAGATTTTCCTCAAGTTCTGTCACCAAGTGCCGATCCCTTATGCGGATCTCACAAGGGAGCAGAAATGTCAACAAATGCAAAATATCTCTTATCAGTACTTATTGGTTCAGTCTTGAGCCTTGGTTTGGTTGTTCCATCAGCCAGTGCCACAACGGCCGCCTTGCCAGTTCTCGGCGATAGTGGCGCAACAGTAAGTCGAATGCAAGAAGCCCTCATTGCACGTGGCTTCACTCTTAAGGGCGGCGCCGACGGAGTTTTTTCGGCATCGACTCAGTCAACTCTGAAGAGCTTTCAAAAAGTTGCTGGCTTCAAGGCAACTGGACGCCTTGATGAGCGCACTGCAAAATTTCTTGGTTTAATCGCCGCTGACCAGCCAGCAGCTAAGAAAATTAAAGCTGCAGCTACAACTACCGCTACACCGGTCAAGGCAGCAGCATCTGTCGCACCAGTGGTTGCACCAGTTAAAGCAACAGCACCAGTCGTTGCGCCGGTCGTTGTTCCAGTTGTAGCGCCAGCTGTAGCGCCTATAACCGGCATGTTGACGATTGATACATTGCCGATACGAGGACAACGAAGCGACGCAGTTCGACTGGTTCAAGAAAAATTGATCGCTAACGGCGTTGAAGTAAAAGGTGGAGCCGACGGAATCTTCGGTGTCGCTACGTCAATCTCGCTTGCAAACTTTCAGACTTCACGTGGATTGAATGCAACATCATCAGTCGATTTACCTACAGCAATAGCTCTCGGTGTGCTGCCAGATCTTGCAACTCTCGGAATTCCTCAAATCAGTGTGTTTCCATCACAAGGACGTTGTTCATTCTCTGATAGTTGGCATGCACCTCGCCCAGGCAATCGTCTTCACATCGGTGTTGACATTGTCGGACCAAAAGGTTTGGCGTTGTACGCAGTCGTCGACGGAACAATCACAAAAATGTATGGAGCAGACTCATCACTCAGCGGAAATGCACTTCGCTTAACTGGCGCAGACAAGACATATTTCTTTTATGCTCACCTTGACTCGTTTGCCGCAGGCATCACGGTCGGCTCTACTGTTCGTGCTGGCCAGATCATCGGATATATGGGATCAACCGGAAATTCAGGAACCCCTCACCTTCACTTTGAAGTTCACCCTGGTGGAGGCGATGCAATTAATCCATACCCAGTTGTAAAAGCTGTCGACGCATGTCACGTTACGGAAGTGCTCCCACAACCATAACGAGTGCTCGATTAACGGGTGGCGGAGAGGTGAGATCCTCCGCTGCCCGTTGAATTAATAACTTCTGTCTTCAGCCGGAATATGTTCTAAATCTGATAGCGGCGAAAGAGAAAACGCATAACCATCGCCAAGCTTAAATGCTTCAAGTTTGCTGATCGATGCGTGACCGAGAACAAAGCGCTCCCACTCCCAAGGCGTTGGCGACAAACCTAAAAGGTGACAAATCACGACGCTGTTGGTACCTGCGTGCGCAACACATGCGATTCGTTGTCCAGGATTCTCAACGTGCCATATCGGCAGCTCGTGTTCAATTCGATGCACACCGTGTTCAGCCAAAAATTTATCGGCACCTGCGTGAATTCGAGCCACGAAATCTTTATTGGCTTCGCCGCCTTCAAGCCCATGCCATCGCTCTCGAGCAGGTTTTGACCCTTCTTGTTTATAAGCCTTTGCTGCAACTTCGCCTGGAAGGCCCTGCCAGACTGGGCCGCGGATCTCTTCTAACCAAGGCTGTATTACTTCTTCTCTTTTGTGTGCCGCACGAATTGGCTCGGCAGTTTGTCGGGTGCGAAGCAGTGGTGAGACATAGATGTGATCAAATCGTTCTCTAGCTAATCGCTGCCCAAGCATTGCAGCTTGACGATGCCCAAGCTCTGTGAGTTGTGGGTTGTCAACACAAAGACCTTCGGATACCCAAAGCGGTTGTGCATGACGACAAAGAAACAATTCCATATGCGCAAAGATTAGCAACTATCGGTCGTCTAGTTGCTGTCTATTTGACGTCTATTTTTCTTCGATTGACTTGGCAACATCAATCTTCACATCACAAGAATTAAAAATCTCTTGAAGCAAGAGCCAATATTTTTGGTCGACTGTCTGCGAATCTCCAGAATTCGCAGCTAATAATGCCGTACCAACACACGTTGCTTGCTCGGAAGTGATCGCAACGCCAAAGCGCTCGACCACGACGTAACCAAAGGCCTGCGCCACACTCTCGTCATTGTCATACCCAACAGGAACTTCTGGCGACTGCTCATCTTGAATCACTGGATCAGGCAACGTGGTGCCAACGTTTGGAAACATATTGACCGCATTATCAATCTGCAAGTTGCAATTATCGGCAATGTAATTTGCCAGATTTGATTGCGCCTGTTGTAGATCGTTGCTCGCAAGTCGAACACCAGCACTGACAACTGCTGAATCCTTTCGTGATAGTCCCCCCTGCCAGTCAATTGCAGCAAAAGCGTCGGAGAGCGACCCGTATGTGCCAACCAAGTTTTCAATGTCTGACTTGATCTCTCGTGGTGCTGATTCGTTCAACGCTAAGAGCGCGTCGATTGTTTCAACAAAAGCATTCTGAATCAATCCAGGTTCGCTTGACTCAATCGAGTCAAGAACTACTGCAATTTGAGTGCTTGCATTGTTCCAACGTACTGACTGTTTGCAAACACTGTCACGCTCTGCGTTTTGAGCACAACTTGAAAGCAGCATCAAACCAACAAGAGTTGTTGATCCAAAGAACGTCGCACGCGTCACGAATTTCGAACCGATGTCGCAGAGAGCCATTGTGCATAAATCTTTGCATATCCAAGATTATTTACAAGCAGTTGCTCGTGAGATCCGTCTTCAGTAATTACACCGTGCTCAAGTACTACGACTCGATCGGCACGAGAAGCTGTTGACAAGCGATGAGCTATTGAAATAGTGGTTCTGCCCTGTGAGAGCACCTGCAACGCCTTGGTAAGTCTGACCTCTGCGATCGCATCAACCGCCGATGTCGCTTCGTCCAAAATCAATACATCAGGATTTTTCAAGGCTGCGCGTGCAAGCGCAACGAGTTGACGTTCCCCCGCAGAGAGAGCTGCGCCACGCTGTCCAACATGAGTTTCAATACCACTTGGAAGTGATTTAACCCATTCGCTTAGCTCAAGCTGGTTGAACACGTTCTCAATATCGAACTTGGTCGCGGTGGGATTAGCAAACAACAAATTATTTGCAATACTGTCAGCAAATAAGAACGGCTCCTGAGGCACAACGACCAAACGATTTCGCAAATCATCGTTGGCGACTCGTTTTAAGTTGATACCAGAAATCGATACCGAGCCGATTGTCGGATCGGCCAATCTTGCGATTAGACGCGCCAGAGTTGTCTTACCTGATCCCGACGAGCCCACCAACGCAATATGTTGCCTAGGCGGGATATGCAAATTGATATTGCGCAGTACGGGTAAATCGTCGTCTTCGTCATCAAGTCGTGATGTATACGAAAACGAAACCTCATGCAGGTCAATGCTCAATGCCTCGACCGGAAGTGCGATCGGATTATTCGGCGCTGGTGGGCCCACCGGCGTGTCAAGAACACTCAAAACTCTTCGCAGCCCAGCCACAGCAGTCTGGGTTTGATCCACGACTTCCGTGAACTCTGCAATCGGTTCTAAAAACCGGTACGTCAAGAATACGAACCCGACCATAGAACCAGCCGTCAAACCACTATCAACACCTCTGAAAACTCCGACAGCGATAATTGCAACAATTGTGAAAACCGCAAATACTTCACCTGAAGGAAACAAAAACGCGCCAATCACACCAGCTTTAATCTGCGCATCAGCTCGTCGGCGAACGGCACGTTTACTTTTCATCACCATAGGTGCGTGTGCCTGATAGGCGCGTAACGTCTCGGTGCCCGAAACTAACTCGCTGATTGTGCCGAGTAAATCGCCGTTCTCTTGACGCGCAAGATCATATGCCGTTACAAGTCTCTTCTGCAGATTCCTCAGAACCCAAAACAGGGGCGCCGACACGGCGAATGCCACTAAGGCAAGAATCCAGTCGTATGAGAGCATCACACATGCAACAACGAACATCAAAGAACCATCTAATAACCAAACCAACGCTCCCCATGAGAAAAACATTGTCAAAGTTTCAATATCACTGGTGACTCGAGATACGAGGGCTCCTCGTCTTTCATCGTTATGGTCTGCCAAACTCAATCGATGGATGTGCTCGAACAACTTCACTCGCATTGTGTAAAGACCACGCTCGGCACCAATCCCAAGTCGTAATACGGCTTGTCGTAATGCGAATGACGAGACGATCACTGATACCGCTGCAAAGATACTCATTTGAGTAATGAAGCCCATGCGGATGTCGCCTGGTCGCAGACCTTTATCAATTGTTTGTTGAATCAGAACCGGAACAACGACTCGCGCGATTGAACCGATAAGTGCCAAAACAAATGTGACGCCAATACCTTTTGCAAGTGCTGGAGCAACCGAGAACCCCCGATTAAGCGTCTTCGCAGTTGCGAATCTTCCGATTGGCTCATTCATGAACAGCGACCTCGTCGGTTGACTTTCTGTCGTGTTCGAATGCTTTGATTAGGTTCAGATATTTTGCACTACGTTCGAGAAGCTCTTCATGAGAACCACGTTCGGCGATGCAGCCTTCATCCATAAACAAGACTTCATCGGCAAGCGCGATTGTGGACGGCCGTGATGCAACAATCACCACCGTGTGATGACCAGACATTTGGCGGAGACTAGTCACGACATTCGCCTCTGTGTTTGGATCTAATGCAGATGTGGTGTCGTCCAATAGCAAAACCGAGCGGTTCTGCGCAATAGCTCGCGCAAGTGCAACACGCTGACGTTGCCCACCGCTAAGACTTATGCCGCGCTCGCCCATCGTGGTATCAATGCCAAGCTCTAAGTCGATTATGAAGTCATTGCATTGAGAAATTTCAAGCGCTCTTTGCACGCTTTCAGTTGAAATCTGCGAGTCGAGTGTGATGTTGTACCGAAGTGATTCAGCAAACAAGAAGGCTTCCTGAAAAACTAAAGATACGCCGCCACTTTGCACGGCGATATCTCCGCTGGTCGGCGAGATGAGTCCGGAGATTAAATGCAGAAGTGTAGTTTTGCCGCACCCCGTTGCGCCTACGAGGGCAACCGTTTTCCCTTGATCTATTTTTAGATTCAAATTATTCAATATCGGACTTTGATCTTGATGGCTGAAATAACAATCTTTGATCTCAATTCCAACCCCGTGCTGTGTAGATCGAATGTCCATCGCCGGGTCTCGCAACAACTTCTCGTCTAAAACCTCGTTGATTCTGCGCCAGCCAGCTACCGAATGTGGAATCTCCGAAAACAGATACCCGATGATACGTAGTGGGAACACGAGCAAACTAAAGAGATAAATGAAACTCGACAGCTCACCGACACTCATATTGCCTGACTTAACTCGGTAGGAACCTAAAACAATTAATGCAATGTTCAGGAGGTTAGGAATCGCATCAAGCATCGCCTCGAAGGTCGACCTTATGCCAACTGCATCAATTCGCGCATCGCGTAGACGCGACGAAATGTCTGCGAGTCGTTGGGTTTCACGCTTTTCAGCACCAAACGATTTGACGACCATAACACCGTCGAAACTCTCGTGTACCGCTTCCGAAAGACTGCCAAGCTCTTTTTGAGCCAGGTTGTAGTAGCGATCAATTCGCCGCTGGTATCCGACGTTCAACAAGAGAAGAATTGGGAAAACAACAACAGCGACAAGACCGAGCGGAATATCGACAAAAAGCATCCAACTGGCGGAGACAACCATCATCACAACTACAGATGTGGAAAACGGCAATGGAGCGAGGATGGCAACACTTGCGTCAGCATCAACGCCACATCGTGCAACAATGTCACCTGTCATTCTTTTGCGATGCCACTCGATCGGCTGAGCCACGATGTGGTCTATGACTCTTTCTGTAAGAGTCTCACATGTTCGCCATTCAGCTTTACCTGCATAACTTCTTCTGACTACGACACCAAACGCTCGCAACAAACCAATGCCGATTACGATTATCGATCCAGCAATTAACGCTGGAAGATCAACGATATTTTGCTCGAATCTCACCAAAATTACTCGGTCAATCATCCATCGAAGCCCAATCGACGAAGCGACCGTACAAAGCGCGAAAAGTGTCGCTCCTGAAACCGCAGTAATAAATAGTTTGGGGTGAAACCGAACTAATCGATTTATTAAGTGGGATGCTTCTTTCAATCTACTTTTGGCTTCAGTAGTTGTTGAGTCTGGTGTCACAGGCAAATCTTCGGTTAAATGCACTATCAAGTTCTACCAGTGACGCAATGACCTATCGTTGAAGTTATGAAAGTGATTTTGCGAACTGTTTTATCAATCACCATCGCACTAATTGTAGTGATGTGGGTATATGGGTTGTTCTTTGCTTCAAAACAAGCCGTCAATAAGTTCGATGATCGAAACTGGGCGGCCAAAGCTCAGGCAAGATGCTTGATCGCCGAAGTGGATCGCAAAGCACTCGCCGACTATCGCATCGTCAACGATCTTGGTGCAAATGCTCTAGCCGAACGCGCCGCAATAATTGACCGTGCAACTGACACTATTGAGGATTTTGTAAAAGAGTTTCGGGTCGACCTTCCGAGCGACCCGAAAGGAAAAGCGATTGTTTCTCTTTGGTTAGATGACTATCAGATCTATATTGAGGATCGTCGTTCATTCACCGATGATTTGCGCAACGGTGTCAACAAGAGGTTTGCTGAGACACCTTTACAAGGTTTACCAATCAGCGAAAAGATTGCGACCTTTGCAGCAGACAATGAAATGTCTTACTGCAAACCACCCATAGATTTGTCGCTCTAGTTTTTTCGTGGCGTCCAGCCAGACTCTGGTGTGTATTGGCGAATCACCCTCGCCGGTGCTCCAACCGCAACACAAAAGTCTGGTAATTCACCCGTCACCACCGAGTTGGCGCCAACTGCGACGTGCTTACCGATTTTTGCACCCGGTAAAACTACGACACCGTGACCAAGCCACGAACCCTCACCGATAACAACTGGTGACTCGGGTTGGGATTGCAAAGATATTGGCAGCGACACATCTTCGTAACCATGACTTTGATCGGTGATGTAGACGTGATGACCAGTCCAAACATCATTGCCAATGTCAATTGATAGGTGCCCCACGATGCCCGATCCACGGCCGATCAAGCACCTATCACCAATTCGAACTACCGGATCAGTCAGGCAAACTTGACCGGGCATCATGCCTGCCGAGAGAGCGACATGTTCGCCGATCATCGTTTCGCTACCGATGTGAATATATTTCTCATTAAAAATCGTCGTAACTGGGAAAAGAATTAATGAACCTGGCCCAAACTTTCCGAAAGCGCGTGCACGCTTGGAGCCTGACCCAATTGACGCCTTAAGACACCAACGTTGCCAACATCCCGCCAAAAAGTCACCCAAACTGTCGCGCAACATCTCTTTATCGTAATCCGCACGAGTTAGATTGATCACGTGCCAATGGTCAAGAATTCATCAGGGTCGTTTGAAGGCGTTGAAGCATCGCCCAAAACTGACAAATACCTTGGAATCAAATTTGCGAACTCGCGTCGATTCTCTGAGCCCGAAGACGTAATCACCTACAGTGAAACTGTTACAGCCAAATCTTTCGGACCACAGTCGCCTCAAGTTCCAGGATTCATGGAAGAAATTCTGAATACAAAAGTCTTGCCTACTGACGAGAACTGCCAGTACCTCAACATTTGGACACCCAAGCCATCAGCTCAACTTAAGCCAGTACTTTTCTGGATCCATGGCGGCGCATACACCAATGGAACTGGTGCCACATCTTGGTACGACGGCAAAAATCTTTGTGAATTAGGTGATGTTGTTGTAGTAACTATCAACTACCGCCTTGGACCGTTTGGCTTTATCGGCTACGAAAACTATGGGACGCTGGACCAAATCAGTGCTCTGCGATGGGTCAATCGAAATATCGACGCATTTGGTGGTGATCCAAATAACGTCACTATTTTTGGCGAATCTGCTGGCGGTAGCAGCGTCGTGGCCTTAACAGCTTCTTCTATGACAAAAGGTCTGGTGACCAAGGCTTGGGCTATGAGTCCATCGCTACGACAACTTCGCAGCAAAAAAGAAGCAGATGTGTCAACTCAGCAGTTCTTAGATACCGCGAAATGCAGCACTGTTGAAGAACTCATGACTTTGCCAATACAGCAGATTATCGATGCAACAGCAAAGATGTTTGAAAATGTCGAAAACTACATCGCGACATTTTCACCCACCTGTGGAAGCTCCGGCTTGCCAGACGACATTTATGCGAATTCTGCCAAATCTGGAATTCCACTAGTTGTGGGTACAAATCGAGATGAGAACCGCTTATGGTCTGCGCTTAATCCAAACAATGTTTCGAATGACGAAGAAACTGCAAAGAATTATTACAAGGAAGCTCTCGGAGATTCGAGCGACCGAGCTTGGTCGTTGTATACGACGATGCGTCCAAATCAATCCCCCATTGAGATGGTCGCCGCAATGCAGACCGATCAAAATTTCAGATCACCCGCATGGGATCTGTGCGAGACACGAGTCAAAGCAGGTGTCTCAACTTGGATGTATTGGTTTACTTGGCCGACGCCCATCTTTGACGGCATTTTTGGGTGTTGTCACGCATTGGACTTACCATTTATGTTTCACAACTTAAATGCACCCAACGTTGAGTTGTTCACCGGAGATGCGCCAAATCGCACATTAATCGCTGATACTTTTTCATCAGAATTATTGAGATTTGCAAAAGATACCTCGGTTTCGTGGCCAGAGTTCGATCTTGAAAACCGCGCAACATTGCAAATTAATCTTGATTCGAAAGTAATCAATAATCCAGAGCCAGAACTTAGAGAGCTTTGGTCAGCAAAGATCTGAATTCGCTTTGGTGCGATGCAGCAATAAACGACGCTGCGCCACGAGAGAAACTTAATTCTGACATCGAAGCTGATATTGCAATTATTGGTGCAGGGTTCAGCGGTCTATGGACCGCGTATTACCTAAAAAAGCTAATTCCAAATTCGCAAGTTGTAATAATTGACGCCAACCAAGTTGGGTTTGGTGCAAGCGGACGAAATGGCGGCTGGTGCAGTGGTTTTTTGCCAAATTCAATTGATGAGTTGGCAGGAATGCACGGTCGCGAAGCTGCAATCGAAATGTATAGGCAAAGTTTTGCGACGCTTGATGAAATCGCAACAGTTTTAGTTAATGAGAGTATTGACTGCGACTTTCATCGCGGAGGCACTATTTGCGGTGCTACAAATTCGGTACAGGTAGAGCGTGTAACAAGCGAGATTTTTAAATTTCATCAATTTGGGTTCACCGACGATGACATTCGCCAGCTTTCGCAAAGTGAGGTTGAACGGCGTATCAATGTTTCGAACATCCAATTAGCTTCATACACACCGCACTGTGCCGTGACACATCCGGCAAAACTAGTGAATGGACTGGCAAGAGTCGTTGAACAACTTGGTGTAAAGATCTACGAAAATTCACCGGTCACGCAATATCAGTCTGGTTCAATACAGACCAATCACGCCATATGTCGTGCTCAAATGATCATCCGTGCGACCGAAGGCTTCACGCCGAGCATCAAGACACACCGTCGGACTCTTGCTCCTCTTTACTCATACATGATCGCAACCTCACCGTTAACAGAAAGACAATTACAAATTCTTGGATGGGAAAATCGAGAGACCTATCATGACGCTCGAAATATGATCATCTACTGCCAGCTAACAGCAGATAAACGAATAGCTTTTGGCGGACGCGGCGCTCCGTATCATTTCGCATCCCGAACAAAGCCAAGCTACGACGCACACCCGTTGATTCATGAAAAAATATGCAACTCAATGCGAGAGATATTCAAAAAGATAGGTGATGTTGATATCACTCACAAATGGGGTGGGCCGTTGGGGGTACCAAGAAATTGGAGTCCATCTGTAAATTTTGACGCTCGAACAGGACTCGGCTCGCTTGGGGGTTATGTCGGTGATGGTGTAGCTGCATCGAACCTTGCCGCACGAACAATGGCCCATTTGATTGCCGACGACAACCACGAACTCACCCACTTGGCCTGGGTAAACAACCAATCTCGCAAGTGGGAAGTTGAACCTCTCAGATACTTTGGCATCAACGGCCTACTTAAAATTTCTGAATCAATTGATTCTTACGAGTCAAAAACCAACAGGCCCGATCGCATTCGCACCAAGATCTTGGAAACTTTTTTGGGTTAGTGACAGTTAAAGAACTTCTGAAAGGTCGACACGTCGACGCTCGGCGATACTTAGGTGGGCAGCCTGGCCAACTGCAACACTCATTAACGCGTGTTCTAACGAAACACCAGTTGGCAGATTTTGACGAATTGCTTTCTGCATCGCTTGATGCTCAACATATGATGCTCCGGCGTGAAAGCCAGGAACGACTCCTTCATCATGTCGAACACTGATCTCAACTACACCAGACGCACCAAGATTACGTTTACCAATACGAATTTTAGATTCGGTGATCAAGGCTTCAATTTTTGCTTCGTCTCCCACGACGCAAATTTCTTGCTCGTTCAAAGAACCTTCCGCAAACATCGATAGGTCAAGTGCACCACGAATTCCGTTGGCGAATTCAACAATGACATAGGCGTTGTCCAAAATGTCTGGAATTGATCCCTCATATGATTCGTTCAAATGATTGACATCTTGTCCACCTGAGGCAAAAACAGTTACCGGTTTAGAATTTGCCAGCAGAATCATCACATCAAAGAAATGACAGCATTTTTCTACAAGCGTTCCCCCCGTGTTTTTCGAAAAGCGATTCCAATCTCCGACCTTCTTAAGGAACGGAAATCGATGCTCGCGAATTGAAATCATTTTGATGCTTCCAGCGGCGCCCTTCAAACACTCATCTATAATTCGAGCCGTCGGTGCCATGTAGCGATATTCCAGACCAACCCAGACAACCCTGGTCGGAGTTCTAGTTTCCTTTTCTAAAGCGATTATTTCTCGACACTCTTGGGTCGATATGCACAGTGGCTTTTCGACCAAGACATGCACGCCAGACAACAACACGTCTTCCAACACATTTCGATGCGTGTGATTCGGGGTTGCAATTACGACAACATCTAGTTTCTCGGCAGCGAGCATTTGCTCGTAGTCCTCGAAAGCACTTGCGTTAGGCAGAAGTTTTGCTGCGTTAACCCGACTTGAGTCGTGCGGGTCAGCGTAAGCCACTACTTCACAATCCGCGATCGCCTGTAAATTGCGAATGTGCTCACAACCCATCATCCCCGTGCCGATTATCCCGTATCGAAGAGATCTGTTTTGAGCGACCACTCCATAAGACTAGATCGCTAATATCTCT
>OFRA01000169.1_pt1 | contig 16861 bp, 15 predicted proteins | sample 1543001 | NCBI WGS metagenome assembly OFRA01 (sample SAMN07774221, study PRJEB24372) | wastewater metagenome | isolation source: Lake Maggiore Verbania | place: Italy: Verbania | collected 2015-12 | reverse complement strand
AAAGATAAGGTTGTTTCAGCACTCGGTGGCAAGCGCGGATTAATTGATTCAGGATTACCTGCTTTACTTTTTCTAATAGTTTTTAACGTATCTGGTAGAAATATAAATGCTGCAATTTGGGCAGCAGTCACGCTTTCAATTATCTTAACAATTCTTAGATTAGTGAAGCGAGAGACTATTCAGCACGCGTTTTCAGGTTTAGTTGGAGTAGCCATCTGCGCTCTATTTTCTAAGCGAAGTGGTAATGCTGCAGATTTTTATCTACCTGGTCTATATATAAATGCCGGCTACGGCTTGTTATATGCGCTAACTAATTTAGCGAAGTGGCCAATCCTAGGTTTAATGCTCGGGCCAATCTTGGGTGAGAACTTAATGTGGCGAAAAGATCCAGCTCGACTTAGAGCTTATATAAATGCTGGTTGGCTTTGGGTGGCAATGTTTGCTGCCAGATTAATTATTCAATACCCGCTTTATAAGAGTGGAAATATAAATGCCCTTGGAAGTGCTCGACTAATTATGGGCTATCCATTATTTCTTGCAACTGCCTGGGGTACATGGCAAATCTTAAGAAAGACACCGACTACTAAAGTAGTTTAAATAAAGCAGGACTTTAATTTTTCTTCAGCAACTGAAGACGCTACAAATAAAAGTTCATCACCGGCTGTGAAAACATCATGATCTTTTGGTGTGATTACATGAGTATCGCGAACGATGGCAGCAAGTGCGGCATTTTCAGGTAGTTCAACTTCACCAACAGTTTTGCCACAGCAAGATGCGGTATCTGGCAAAGTAATTTCAACCAAGTTTGCTTCACCCTTTCGGAATGAAAATAATCTAACAACATCACCAATACTTACCGCTTCTTCAACTAAAGCAGAGATAATTTGCGGTGTAGATACTGAAACATCTACTCCCCAAGAAGAATCAAACATCCACTCATTTTTTGGATGATTTACCCGAGCGACAACTCTTGGAACGCCATACTCAGTTTTTCCAAGCAGTGAAGCGACTAAATTAACCTTGTCATCACCAGTTGCAGCTACTAATACCTGACAGCCATCTAATTTGGCTTGATCTAGTGCAGCAATTTCACAGGCATCTGCAAGTAACCATTCCGCATTTGGAACTGAGTCCAGTTTTAAGGCTTTTGGGTCTTTATCGATTAGTAAAACTTGATGGCCATTTCCTAGCAACTCACGCGCGATAGCTCTACCAACATTTCCAGCTCCTGCAATTGCAATTCTCATTACTTCACCTCAATAGCTGCTGCTAAAGTTTTTTCTACTGCTGAAACCTTTTTTTCTTCAATTAATAAATGAACTAGATCTCCTTCTTGCAAAACAGTGTGTTCATCAGGCAATAAAGCTTCACCTAATCTTGTTATAAAGGCGACTCTAGCTGAGGTATTTTTCTCAATTAGGGAAAATGCTTCGCCATACCAACTTTTATGAAGGCTAACTTCAACTAATACAACTGTTCCAGAAGCATCGCGCCACTCTGATTTAGTTCCATCTGGAGCTAGTCGACGCATAATTTGATCAGTTGTCCAAAGCACTGTTGCAACGGTTGGAATACCAAGGCGCTGATAAATTTCAGCTCTACCCGGATCATAAATACGAGCAACTACATTTTTAACACCAAAATTTTCTCTAGCAACTCTTGCAGCTAATATATTTGAGTTATCACCATTTGAAACGGCAGCAAATGCATCAGCTTTTTCAATGCCAGCTTCCAGCAGAGTGTCTCGGTCAAAGCCAACTCCTGCAATGGTGCGGCCATTAAAGTCAGCGCCTAACCTGCGGAATGCTTCTCGGTTCTGATCAATTACGGCAACTGTGTGACCAGATTTTTCAAGATCTACGGCTAGGGTGGATCCGACGCGGCCACAACCCATAATTACTACATGCACAAAGCACAACTTACACCCATAGGCTCACTCCTATGGAATTGAACGCTCAAGAGCGGTTAGAAGTTGGGCAGGTCATCGAGCTGGTCATTGGCCCCGTCGCACATGGTGGACACTTTGTTGCGCGCCATAATGGCCAAGTTATTTTTGTTCGCCATGGCATAACAAATGAGTTAGTAAAAATTAAAATAACAGCAGTTAGTTCAAAGATTGCTCATGCTGATGTTATTGAAGTATTAACAGCTGCGCCATCTCGAGTTAGTGCACCTTGCCAGTACGCCGGAAAGTGTGGTGGCTGCGACTTTCAGCATATTGATTTGCTATCGCAGCGGAAATTAAAGGCTGAGATTATAAAAGAGCAGTTTATGCGAATTGGAAAAATAGATTTGCCTGCACTTGGATTTAATCTAGAAGTGATTGAAGTTGAACCTAGTGATGGATTGCACTGGCGAACCCGAATGGATTTTGCAGTTTCTCCAAATGGAAAAATAGGATTTTTTGGTGCTAGAAGTAATGAGGTAGTTGAAATTTCTCAGTGTCTAATTGCAGATGAACGAATGAATGTGAATGAATTAGCTGCTCGAAACTGGAAATCAGATGCCAGAGTTGAGGTAGCAGTTTCTAGCACAAGCGAGGTTTCAGTTATGAGATCTGGTCGAAGCATTAGTGGGCCAACTCAAATTGTTGAGCAAGTTGGTGGCAATTCATTTAAAATTTCACCTGAGGCGTTTTGGCAAAGTCATAAATCAGCTCCAGTAACATTAGTGAAAGCTGCCCTTGCCCAACTTGGTGTTAAAAGTAATGATCATGTCTGCGATCTATATTCAGGTGTTGGCCTATTTGCTGCAGCAATATTAAAGGAGCTTGGTGAGCAAGGTTTCATTACCCTAATTGAAAGTGATAAGAATGCAGTAGTAGATGCTCGAAAAGTATTTCTAAATAAGAGTAATGTTAAAATACTTCAAGGATTAGTTGCGCAACAACTTCCAATAGTTAAGCGTGCAGATTTAGTTTTACTTGACCCACCTAGAACTGGTGCTGGTGAGGTAGTAATTAAACAATTGATAAAATTAAAGCCAAGAAAAATTGTTTATGTTGCTTGCGATCCAGCTGCTCTTGCAAGAGATTCAAAAACTTTAATCGACGCGGGCTATAAGTTGGATCACATATCTGCCTATGATCTTTTTCCAATGACTCAGCACATTGAGTGCGTGGCTGGATTTTCACCAGTAAAGAGATAGGATTAGCGTATTAGCAGGTGGAAAGAGGTGTGGGGCGTTGAGTAAGAACTCATTTAAGGCCAAAACCACACTTGAAGTCGCAGGTAAAAGTTATGAAGTATTTGATATCACTAGCTTTAAAGAAGCGGTTGATCTTCCATTTAGCTTAAAAGTTTTATTAGAAAACTTACTGCGCACCGAAGATGGTGCAAATATAACTGCTGAACAGATAAAGAAATTAGCAGCCTGGGATCCAAAAGCTGAGCCAGACACTGAAATTCAATTTACGCCAGCTCGAGTTATTATGCAGGACTTTACTGGTGTGCCATGCATTGTTGATCTTGCCACAATGCGAGAAGCGATCGCTGATCTAGGTGGAGATCCTGCAAAAGTTAATCCACTTTCCCCTGCTGAATTAGTAATTGATCACTCAGTTATTGCAGATCTATTTGGAACTAAAGATGCGTTTGAAAAAAATGTTGATATTGAGTATCAGCGTAATAAAGAGCGGTATCGCTTCCTGCGTTGGGGACAAACTGCTTTTGATGAGTTTAAAGTTGTTCCACCTGGAACTGGCATTGTCCATCAAGTAAACATTGAATATTTAGCAAGAGTAGTAATGAGTCGAGAAGTTGATGGAAAACTTCGTGCATATCCTGACACCGTAGTAGGTACAGATTCTCACACCACAATGGTTAATGGTTTAGGAGTGCTTGGTTGGGGAGTTGGTGGCATAGAGGCTGAGGCAGCACTTCTTGGCCAACCTGTTTCAATGTTAATACCAAAAGTTGTCGGATTTAAATTAAATGGACAACTACCGATAGGAACAACGGCAACTGATCTAGTTTTAACAATTACCCAAATGCTTCGAGCACATGGCGTAGTTGGAAAGTTTGTAGAATTTTATGGACCAGGAGTTAGTGCGCTACCGATGGCTAATCGAGCGACGATCGGAAATATGTCACCAGAGTATGGATCTACTTGCGCCATTTTTCCAATAGATGAAGAAACAATTCGCTATCTAAAATTTACTGGTCGTACTAATGACCAATTAGAACTTGTAGAAAAATATGCAAAATTTAATAGCCTCTGGCATGATCCAAAAGCTGAACCAAGATTTTCTGAAAAGCTTGAACTCGATCTTGCAAAAGTTGTGCCATCAATTGCAGGTCCTAAGCGACCACAGGATCGGATTTCATTAAGTGAAGCTAAGAGTTCTTATGAAAAAATTGCTCCAACTTACTTCAGTGATAAAACTACAAGAAATAAGATTGATGTGAAGGTAAATGGTAAGCCAACCACTGTTACAAATGGCGATGTTGTAATAGCTTCAATAACTTCATGCACAAATACCTCTAACCCATCAGTAATGATTGGCGCTGCATTACTTGCAAAAAAAGCGGTTGAAAAAGGATTAACTAGTAAACCTTGGGTTAAAACCACATTAGCACCAGGTTCTAAAGTTGTTACTGATTACTATGACCGATCTGGACTTACTCCATATATGGAAAAGCTTGGATTTAACCTTGTTGGTTATGGCTGTGTTACCTGCATTGGTAACTCAGGCCCACTGCCGTTGGAGATTAGCAAAGCAATTAATGAGAATGACCTAGCAGTCTCTGCAGTTCTATCTGGAAACCGTAACTTTGAAGGAAGAATTTCACCTGATGTAAAGATGAATTACTTGGCATCACCACCACTTGTAGTTGCTTACGCATTAACTGGCACGATGGATCATGATTTTGAAAATGATCCGATTGGTGTAGGTAGCGATGGCAAACCTGTATTTTTAAAAGATATTTGGCCAACAACAGCTGAGATTGATTCCGTGATCACATCTTCAATCTCCTCAGATATGTTTACAAAAGATTATGCCTCAGTTTTTGATGGCGATAAAAGGTGGAAATCACTCGATACGCCAACAGGTAATACCTTTGAATGGGATAGTGCTTCAACATATGTTAGAAAGCCGCCTTACTTTGATGCCATGCCACGGAATCCAAAACCAGTAACAAATATTTTAGGGGCCCGTGTACTTGCCGTGTTAGGTGATTCAGTTACAACTGATCACATATCTCCTGCTGGAAATATTAAAGTTGATTCACCAGCTGGAAAGTATTTAGCTGAACATAATATTGATAGAGCAGATTTTAACTCTTATGGATCAAGGCGTGGAAATCATGAGGTAATGATCAGAGGTACTTTTGCCAATATTCGTCTTAAAAATCTTTTACTTGACGGAGTTGAAGGTGGATTCACTAAAAACTTCTTAGCAAATGGGGAGCAGACAACAATCTATGATGCTTCTCGGGCATACATTGCAGAAAATATTCCATTAGTAATTTTGGCAGGAAAAGAATATGGCTCAGGATCATCCCGGGATTGGGCTGCAAAGGGAACTGCATTATTAGGTGTTAGAGCAGTGATTGCAGAATCATTTGAAAGAATTCATCGATCTAATTTAATTGGCATGGGTGTATTGCCATTGCAATATTTAAATGGCGCCAATGCTTCCTCACTTGGATTAGATGGCAGTGAGATTTTCTCAATAACTGGTGTAGAAGAATTAAATAATGGACAAACACCAAAAGAGGTGACAGTCACAGCAGGGGATAAGAGCTTTAAAGTTAGCCTACGTATCGATACCCCAGGTGAGGCAGATTACTATCGCCACGGTGGAATCATGCAGTATGTATTACGCTCACTATTGAGTAAATAGATCGCTTTAATAAGTATCAGGCTTTAAACTATCACCATGCTCTCAGAGATTAAATCACCGGCTGATCTAAAAGGCTTATCAAATACGCAATTAGATCAATTATCTACTGAGATTAGATCTTTTTTAATTGAGCAGGTATCAAAATCTGGTGGTCACTTAGGGCCAAACCTTGGTGTTGTTGAGTTAACAATCGCACTACATAGAATTTTTCAATCACCAAAGGATGTAATTGTCTTTGATACAGGCCATCAAAGTTATGTTCATAAGTTATTAACGGGGCGAATAGCTGGATTTGAAAAGCTGCGTCAACGCGGTGGAATAGCTGGCTATCCAAATCGTAGTGAGAGTGAGCATGATGTTGTTGAGAATTCACATGCTTCAACCGCACTTTCTTGGAGTGATGGAATTGCAAAAGGGTTTGCACTAACAAATCAGCAGGATCGAACCGTAATTTGTGTGGTCGGTGATGGTGCTTTAACAGGTGGTATGAGTTGGGAAGCTCTTAACAACATAGCTGCAAATAAAAAAGAGAAATTAGTAATTGTTGTAAATGATAATGAAAGATCCTATTCGCCAACAATTGGCGGCCTTGCTACATATTTATCAACTCTTCGTACAACTCGTGGTTATGAGAAGTTTTTAGATTGGGGTAAAGGTGTTTTAGAAAAAACTCCGGTAGTAGGTCAACCAATTTATGAAACCCTGCACGGGATGAAAAAAGGTATTAAAGATATTGTTGCACCGCAAGGAATGTTTGAGGATTTAGGAATAAAGTATTTTGGACCAGTTGATGGCCATGATATCTCTGCGATCGAGCGGGCATTGTTATCAGCTAAAGATTTTGGTGGGCCAGTACTAGTTCATGTTATTACTGAAAAAGGTAGAGGACATGCTCCAGCAGTTAATGATGAGGCTGAGAAATTTCATGCAGTTGGTGTAGTTGATGCTGAGACCGGACAACCACTTAGTAAAGCTGGCCAAAGTTGGACAAGTGTATTTTCAGATGAATTAGTAAAAATTGGTGCAAAACGTAGTGATGTCGTTGCTATTACCGCAGCCATGATGGGACCAACTGGCCTCGATAAATTTGAAAAAGCTTATCCAGATAGAACATTTGATGTTGGAATTGCTGAACAACATGCAACAACTGCTGCTGCAGGTATGGCATATGCAGGCCTTCATCCAGTAGTAGCTGTCTATTCAACATTTTTAAATAGAGCATTTGATCAGCTTTTATTAGATGTGGCTCTTCATAAAGCAGGTGTGACATTTGTATTAGATCGAGCAGGCATTACCGGAGATGATGGACCTTCACATAATGGTATTTGGGATCTAGCACTTACTGGAATTGTGCCAACATTACATGTAGCCGCCCCCCGTGATGGTGAGCGAGTTAGAGAAACACTTCGAGAAGCGTTAGATATAAGTAATGCACCAACTTTAATTAGATTTCCAAAGGGCGCCGTAAATGCAGATATTCCTGCATTTGAAAGAAGAGATGGCATTGATGTCCTATATCGAGGAGAGAGCGCTGATATTTTGTTAGTAAGTATCGGAGCTTTTGCCCAAGTTGCAGTTGATGCTGCAGCACAGGCCTACCGAGAAGGAGTTGGTGTCACCGTAATTGATCCAAGATGGGTTAAACCATTACCAAAATCTTTAGTAACAATGGCCCAGCGTTATAAGAAAGTAGTAGTAATTGAAGATGGCATAAAGCATGGTGGTATTGCCAGCACAATCTCTGAGTTATTTAGAGAATCTGGACTTAATGTGCCGGTTCATTCAATTGGAGTGCCATTAGAATTTTTAGAACATGCTAAGAGAGCACAAATTTTAGAAGATTTAGGAATTACTGTTCAAAATATTACAAGATCACTTGTTACATGGAGCAGTGATGAGTTTTCAGTAGATACTAAGGAAGAGATGCCACTCCCTTTGGATGAAAACGAGCACCGCAAACCGCTTCGCTAATTCCTTCACGATCTAAATAAGGAAGTATTCCACCTAAATGCATTGGCCAACCTGAGCCGAGCAACATACAAATATCAATCTCTTGTGGTGTTGAAATAACACCTTCATCAAGCATCATCTTTGCCTCAGTAGCTATTGCCTCTAGTGCACGCTTTCTAACCTGCTCTGCCGTTGATGCCTTGTCACCTTTTTCAAGTAGTGCAAGTGCTGCAGGGTTTACGGTGTTAATACCTTGCTCATTTTTAACATAGAAAGTTTTAACACCTTCTTTAACAAAGCGTTGCATTGTTGGTGAAACTTTATAGCGAGCTCCTAAATTCTTATTTAGAGTTTGAGAAACATGCAGCGCTACTCCTGGTCCTACCAAGCCAAGTAATTCAAGTGAGGACATTGGAAAACCTAGGGGAGCCATCGCAGCATCTGCGACCTCATAGGCAGTTCCTTCATCCATTGCATCAGTAACTTCGCCCATAAATCTAGTTAGTAAGCGATTAACTACAAATGCAGGTGCATCTTTAACAATAACCATAGTTTTCTTTAGATCTTTACCAATATTTATTGCAGTTGCAACAGTTGCATCATCTGTTTTAGATGTTCTAGCAACTTCAAGCAGAGGCATTACTGCCACTGGATTAAAGAAGTGAAAACCAACAACTCTTTCTGGATTCTTAAGTCCCTCACTCATAGCTTCAACTGAAAGGGATGAGGTATTAGTCGCTAAAATACACTCTGGAGTAATAATCGCTTCTAAATCCTTAAAAAGCTTTTGCTTTAGAGATAGCTCTTCAAATATTGCCTCAAGAACAAAATCTGCGTTAGCAAATACTTTTTGATCAACTGAACCAGAAATATTTCCTAGTAAGCGAGTTGCTGCCTCGGGATTTAATCTTTTCTTATCAACTAACTTTTGGATCTCATTTTTTATCCAAGCTAGACCCTTATCAACTCGCTCTTGATCTAAATCTGTAATTACCACTGGAACTTTTAAATTACGCAGCATAAGTAGGGCAAGTTGGGAGGCCATAAGACCAGCACCAACCACACCAACTTTAGTAATTTTACGAGCAAGAGCGGGTTTAGGAGCACCCTCAACTTTTTTACGTTTCTTCTGTATTAAATTAAATGAATAAAGTGAAGCCCGTAGGCCATCACTCATAACTAAATCTGATAACACCTTTGTTTCAGCCGCATATCCATCTCTTACCGTGTTTGTTTGCGCAGCTTTAATTAATTCAAGAGCGGCAAGGGGAGAAGGTATTTGTGCGCCGCTATATTTTTTAGCAACTGCAGCTTTTCCGGTGGCGATAGCTTTCTCAAAACCTGCGCTATCTTTACTAAAATCCTTACGATCAATTTTCTTTTTTCCACTTAAAATATCTGCGGCAAACTTAACTGAGTGTTCAAGGAAATCAGCTGGTTCATAAACCGCATCGACCACACCGAGGGAAAGCGCATCTTTAGATTTAAGCATGGTGTTGTTATTTAGAGCATTTAAAATAATTACCTGAACCGCATTTTCTGGACCGATAAGTTTTGGTAGCAATGTTGCCCCACCCCATCCAGGGACTAATCCAAGAAAACACTCTGGTAGGCCGATAAATGCAGTTGATGCCAGAGTTCGGTAATGAGCGTTAAGACCAACTTCAAGGCCACCTCCTAAAGCTAAACCATTAATAAATGCAAAGGTTGGTTTTTTGCTCTCATATAGTTTTAGAAAAACTTCATGACCTAGGTCGCCAAAGGCGGTAGCAACTGATTTATCACTAACTGAGCCAACACCGGATAGATCAGCACCTGCTGCAAATATAAATGGCTTACCAGTTACTGCAATTGCAACTGCATCAGATTTTTGCGCCTCATCAATTGCAGATGAAAGTGAATTAAGGGAAGCGGGGCCAAATGTATTTGGACGATTATGATCGGCGCCATTATCTAAGGTGATTAAAGCTAATTCACCAGTATGACCAAATGGAGATAGTGAAATCATTCGAACTATTGCATTTGTTACTACCTCATCAGGGGCGCCAGCTAATACCTCAGCCACTACTTAGCACCTTTGTAGTTTGGGTTTTCCCAGATGATTGTGCCACCCATACCAAGACCGATACACATTGTTGTAATGCCATATCTAACCTCTGGGTGCTCAGAGAAAGCATTTGCTAAGTTAAGAATTAATCTCACTCCAGATGAAGCAAGCGGATGCCCAACTGCAATTGCTCCACCATAGATATTTACTCGCTTATCATCATCGGCAATTCCAAAATGATCTAGAAATGAAAGTACTTGAATTGCAAATGCTTCATTTACTTCAAATAATCCAATATCAGAAATATCTAAACCAGCTTTTTTAAGAGCTTTAATCGTGCTAGGAACTGGGCCGTATCCCATAATTTCTGGTTCAACTCCAGCAAATGCAAATGAAACTAATTTTGCTTTAATTGGCAAGTTTAATTCTTTCGCTTTACTCTCTGATGCCAATATTGCAGCGGTTGCGCCATCATTTAAACCAGCAGCATTTCCAGCTGTTACTCGACCAGCTGCGCGAAATGGTGTCTTAAGTGCGCCTAATGCTTCTAAAGTTGTTTGCGGCCTAGGTGGCTCATCAACTGTTGCCACACCCCAACCTAACTCAACAGTTCTAGTTGCAACTGGAATTAGATCTGGTTGAATCTTATTTGCAGCATAAGCTGCAGCAGTTTTTTGTTGAGAGGCAAGAGCGTATTTATCTGCTCGATCTTTAGTTAGATGTGGAAACTTGTCATGTAATCTTTCAGCGGTTGCGCCCATTTGCAGCGCATCGTTATCAACAATTCGCTCAGCTAAATATCTTGGATTTGGATCCATACCATCACCCATCGGATGATTTCCCATATGTTCAACACCACCAGCAATTGCTAGATCATAAGCGCCCATATTTATGCCACCAGCAATTGTGGTTACTGCTGTTAACGCTCCGGCGCACCATCGATCAATTGAATATCCAGGTACTGATTTTGGAATACCAGCAAGGATTGAAACAGATCGACCAATATTCATTCCTTGATCACCAGTTTGGGTAGCAGCAGCGATTGCAACATCATCAATTTGATCAACTGGCAGATTTGGATTTCGCTCAAGTAGGCCGCGAAGGCAGCGAACCATTATGTCGTCCGCTCTAGTGCCAGCATATAAAGAGCCGGCTTTACCAAATGGAGTTCTAACCGCATCTACTAAAACCACATTTGTTTTTGCAGTAGCGCTTTTGCTCATTAGAGACTCCTAGCTAGATAAACCTAATAAGGCTTAGGTTACTAGCCAGTAATGATATTGGGTAGTGGGCTTACTTACTTACTAAAGTTTGAACCGGCCTAGCTGGGCGGGTGTATAGGCGTAAAACTAAGCCAAGGTAGGTGGCCCAAAGTGCTAGTTGCACCCAAGAGGTGTTTACATCAAAGCCAACTGTGCCTGCTAATAATGTGCCGGCAATTGAATCCTTTGCCATAACTGATGAGATATCCCAAGCGTATGAGCTAACACCAGGTAACCAACCAAGCTCCTGATACTCATGAACTCCATATGAGAGAACCCCTGCTGCAACAATAATTAATGCCACACCTGTAATGGTAAAGAACTTACTTAAATTCAACTTAATTGAGCGGTTATAGATTAAGTAACCAAGAATTACTGCAACTGCCAGACCTGCAACTAAACCAATTGAGGCACTAGATGTAGCAGCAACAGTCTTAAAGTTTGTGTAAACAAATAAAGCGGTTTCAAGTCCTTCTCTAGCTACTGCAAAAAAAGCAGCTGCAGCCAGTGCTAATGGGCCAGCGCTAAGGGCAGTATCAACCTTGCCATGAAGATCATCTTTTAAGGTTCTAGCTACTCGCTTCATCCAAAAAACCATCCAGGTAACTAAACCAACTGCTACAAAGGATGTAGTACCAGCGAAGAATTGTTCACCGCGCTCTGATAATTCAGCTGAGGTAAAACTTAGAAAGCCGCCAAGTGCAAAACTTGCAGCCAGTGCAATACCAACGCCAGTCCAAATTGGAGTTAGAAGTTGGCGACGATCAGTCTTAACCACATAGGCAACTAGGATGCCGACAATTAAAGCCGCCTCTAGCCCCTCGCGAAGTGCGATTAAAAAGGTACTTAACATCCCTTGAGCCTACGGCTAGGTGAGGGAATTACGCAACTTAAGTGTTGCGTAATTGCTGTGATAATCCTTACGCGCTCGCTTCAGCCTCAGATTCAGTCGCAGGAGGCTCAGCAACTACTACTGGCTCAATGGCATCTAATTTAGCCGCTATTACAGGGCTAACCTGTTCAATCTGCCAGGGGCGTGCTCCCATTTGAGTTAATTGGGTAATCACAAAGCTCTCATACTCACTACTACTCGAAGGTGGTTGCTGCCAGCAAATCTTTTTCACCAATTCAGGAGTTACTAGGTTTTCAGTAGGGATTTGGATTTGTTTTGATAACTCAATTAGCGCTGCTCTAGCGTGAGTTAACCTGGCATATCCAAGTGGATTCTTCTCCTTCCAAATCTTCATCGGCGGTAAATTCTCAGAGGCAACTCGAAATTCGGGTTGTTGATCAAGGGGCGTCTTTAATGAGTCATTTAAAACCTTAAGCCAGGTATTAAATGGCGGTGATTCTAATTTAGTACGCCAGCTAATTACTTTAGCAACAGCTTCAAGATTATCTGGTCTAATTGTTGCAAGTTCAATAATTGCTAAATCTCCTAATACTCGCCCGGGTGCTAGATCTATTTGCCTAGCTATTTCATCTCGGGCTAGCCATAAATCTCTGACAATTGTCATTGTCAATCTATCTCGAACCTTATGCATACCAGAGGTCCGCCGCCATCGATCAGCCTTTGGTTGATCTGAGAATTTATAATCTTTATAGCTCTTTAAAATTGATGTGAAATCTTGCTGGGCCCATTTTAATTTTTTTTGCTCAGCAAGTAAGTCCGCAACTGCACCGCGAATATCAAGTAAAATATCAACATCAAGTGCTGCATAAGTAATCCACTCAGGTTTTAACGGACGAATAGACCAATCAACAGCTGAATGCTCTTTAGCAAGAGTTAACTCCAATAAACTTTCAGCTAGTGCTCCTAAGCCAACTCTTTCACAACCTGCAATTCGTGCCCCTAGTTCAGTATCAAATAGCAGTGTTGGCTTTAAACCAACCTCAATTAAACATGGCAAATCTTGAGTACTGGCATGAATTACCCACTCACAACTTGAAAACTGTTTATTAAATTTTTCCCATAATTTTGAATCTTTTAGGGGGATTGGATCAATTAAATGTAATCCACCATCTTTGCGATAAATCTGAATTAAATAAGCTCGCTGGCTATATCGGTAGCCAGATGCACGTTCGGCATCAATTGCAATTGGGCCATTACCCAGGGCTAATTGATTAATTAATTCTTCAAAGCTACTTTCATTTTCTACAAGAGCAGACATAGCGTTACGGGGTACTAGAAGCGGGGTACTCATTACCTACTGAGTCTAACTATTACGTGGGATTGAACTAACACCTTGCGGGATTGGCTCAAGACCAGCTGCCATTGCAAGTAGCTCAAGCCAAGCATTTACATGAGATAGTAAATTTTCGCCATCAGTTGGTGTCCATGACGCACGAATTTCCATCTCAGAGTCTTCTTCTCGATCAGCTAATGCACCAAAGGAGGCACTTGCAACCCTAGTAACTGTGCCACTTGTGCACTAAATTCACAATTATTTTTCTTAAGTGCTTCAAGTAACCAGGTCCAACCTATTTCAGGTAGTAATGGATCAGATGCCATCTCTAAATCAATTGCAGATCTAGCAAAAGTTACACATCGCCATTGCCCACCCCAACCCTCTTGGCCAGCAGGATCATGTAATAAAACAAATCGACCTGTTGCAGCATCCTCTAATACATCAGCAGTCATTGCTAAAGCGTGTGGAGCAAGTTTTTGTGGAGCCGGCACAATCTCAAGTGATATTTCACCCCGTGGCTTAAGTGCCAATATGGGCGCAGTTAATTGCTCAAAGCTTAATTTCATGAGTTAAGGATAAATTGGATATGGGATAAGTAAGTGAAGGCGCGAGGAATTAAAGATAACTAAAAAATCAAATCAGCGCGCTAGGCTTAACTTATGGCCACAATTCTCGCTTTGTTCTCATCTTTGTTGTGGGGAAGCGCTGATTTCCTTGGCGGCAAATTAACTAAACGCCATCCAGCTTTAGCAGTTACAGCTGTATCGCAAAGTATTGGTTTAATAACTGGAATTATAATTGTCGTAATTAGTTCATCTTGGCTTTTGCCAACTCTAAGTTGGGATAATTATTTTCTATCTGGTGTACTAGCTGGCTTACTTGGATTTATTGGCTTAATAGCTTTTTATACTGGACTTGCAACTGGACAAATGGGCGTAGTTGCACCAATTAGTGCGCTAAGTGTTCTAATTCCTTTAACAATTGCATTTATTAATGGCGAAAAACCAAACACAATGCAGCTAAGTGGTATGAGCATTGCTTTAATTGGCGCAGTTTTTGCAAGCGGACCAGAGATTAAAGCTGGAATGACTATTCGGCCATTAGTTTATGCAGTCATTGCAGCCTTTGGATTTGGTGGCGCAGTCGCATTAATCGCTCAGGGATCAAGTTCAAGTGCAATTATGACCATGACAACTATGCGCTTTACTACTTTTATTGTCTCTTTATTTTTACTTGCAAAATATAGAACTCTAGGAGGATTATCAAAGAAGAATATTCCAATATTAATAGTTATTGGCGCAGCAGATTTTATAGCAAACTTATTCCTCGGAGTTGCAACTACTAAAGGTTTAGTTTCCTTAGCTGTTGTTTTAGGTTCGCTATATCCAATTGTTACCGCACTACTAGCTTTTAAACTTCTACAGGAGCGTCTACATAAAATACAGTATGTTGGTATTATATTTGCAATTGCTGGAGTATCAGTAATCGCTGCTAGCTAAATTTTTTTATACCGTTCAAACTTAGTTTTTTCGATAATTTCCTGACTTACTAATTCAAAGTTAGCCACAAGTTGTTCTACTGAAATTCTATTTTCACCATCTTTAACTAAGTTAGTGGTTAGATAAAGATGATCAATTAAGCCTTGATCAATGAGAGATTGAAGCAACACCGGCCCTGCTTCAACTAAAACCTTTATGGCGGAAGAGCTATCTATTGGTGGAAAATTTTCACTTATCTCCTTAAATAATTGCGCAGGAGGTAGTAGGAACTGCTTTGCTAATTGATTCTTCGGCTGCAATCTAACCTTGGTGTGGGTAAGAATATAAAGTGGGATAGGTGTGCGCTTGTAGGGTTCGCGCCTAGCGGTGTTACCACCAATGATAATCAGATCAGATTCTTCTCTTAACTCTTTAAATCGCTTTCGATCCTCATCATTAGATAGACCAATGGATGAGCCAGCTACGGTGGTGGCCCCTGATTTGCCCACGATCAAATTAGCGGTGGTTATTAAGGCTCTCATAGGTAGCAGGTTAGCGAGTGTCAGTGCCTACTCCTACTCTTTTACCATGATCATAAATTGCCAAACATGTGTAATGAGAGAGATCGCCTGTGGCGATTGTGTTATTTCTGTGCTGCTTGAAATTAAGCCGCTGCCTGGTAAAAACGCTGAACTCACAAAAGGTGATGAAGCTGCAATTAATTTGCTTTCAAATGCTGGCTTAGTACCCCCTTTAAGATTTAAAGCAGGCAGGAATCTGAAATTGCGAAATATCGGCTAAATAGTAAAAAAGATCACAAAATTTGGAAAATTCTCAGCCCGCTACGCTTATGTTGGGTTGAGAATGCCGGTCAATGATGGCTAGCCTTTCTGAATGAGAAAATTACTGCGCTCACTTTTTTCTATTTTTATCGCAGCAACAGTATTAACACCAATTTCAGCCAATGCTGCTCCAAATCTAATTGAGGTGCAGGGCCGGGTAAGAGATTTACAGGAACAAGCCACAACAGCTGCTGAAGGTGCGCAGGAAGCAAAGGTTACTTTGGCAAAATTAAATAAAACTTTAGTAACTGTGCAGCAAGAGGCGAGCCAGCAAGGGGCTTCAGTAACTGCAATGAACAAATTAATTGGCGCTATTGCAGCTGATCAATATAAGTCTGGACCACTTAGTAAATCATTAGAACTACTTTTTTCCTCCAATCCTTCGCTGTATTTATCAACAGCTGGCTCACTTGAGGCGGTTACTAGAAAAAAGAGTGCTGATCTAAAGAAATTTTCAGTAGCTACCCAAAGATTAAATGCCACATCCTTAACTGTGGCCGATAAATTATCATTAGTTAAAGCAGCTGAGGTTAGGTTTAAAAAACAATTAGAAACTGCTAACTCAAAATTAGATGAAGCAGAGGCGTTACTAGCAAAATTAACTGCTGCAGATCGAGTGCGACTTGCCAAACTAAATGATGATGAAGAAGATACCGATCAACAAAGATCACTTGCTGATGCTGGCAAGTATGGTTCACTCTCTGGCCGAGCAGGAGTTGCAATAAAGTATGGACTAGCTCAAATTGGAGATAGGTATGTCTTCGGTGCTGACGGACTTACAACTTGGGATTGCTCAGGATTAACCATGCGCGCATTTGGCGCAGCCGGTGTTTCACTGCCGCACTCTTCTAGAGCTCAATATAATTATGGCAAAGCAATCGCTCGAAAAGATTTACAGGCAGGTGATTTAGTATTTTTTGGAAAACCAATCTCGCACGTGGCCATATACCTTTCCCCAGATCGTATGTTGACTGCGCCTAGATCGGGTAGTCGAGTAAAAATTGCTAATATGAATATGGGCAAGAAGCCTTATATAGGAGCACGCCGTTTATAACGAGAAAAAAGTTTTACTAATCACAAATGATCTTGGTCCAAGAGCAGGTGGGATTGAAACTTTTATTTTAGGCCTGATTGAAGGTATGCCATTTGGCACTCTAGTTATTTATACATCCTCACAAAAGGGTTCAGTCGAGTTTGATAAGCAGCTAAATGAAAAGTTTGGCGCAAGAGTAATTAGAGATAGAGCTA
>OFRA01000168.1_pt1 | contig 16885 bp, 9 predicted proteins | sample 1543001 | NCBI WGS metagenome assembly OFRA01 (sample SAMN07774221, study PRJEB24372) | wastewater metagenome | isolation source: Lake Maggiore Verbania | place: Italy: Verbania | collected 2015-12 | reverse complement strand
GAAATTGGATATCTATCACCTTTAAATAAGAAATTTTTTGGAATTTTTATTTCATCTAGAAATTTTGTTTCTTTGTTAGAAACATTTGATGTACATTTTTTACAACCCTGTCCGGCTCTGTGGCTGAATGGCAACTGTGAAAAGACTCCGTGGGTTGGGCATATTATTTTAATTTTTGTATCTGCGTCAATATACATGGTTTTAGAATAGTCGTAAAAATTTTTATGAACTTTTTTACACTCTTTCACAATTTTCTCGGTGGATGTTTTGTGCCGTTCTTGATAGCATTTGGGACACCCACATTGACTTTTAATTCTTTTTCCGGCGTGGGAATTTGGCAATTGTTTAAAATTCCCATGTCGCGGACAATTAATTGTGACTTTTATGTTTGAATTTGTATATACAGTTTCGGAATAGTTGTATTTATCACCGTGTATTTTTTTAGCAAGTTTTATAAAATCTTCGGTCGTGTTGGTGTTTCTATCACTTCTACATTTTATACAACCAAATCCTCTGAGATGTACTCCCGCCGTTTGGTAAAACTCACCGTGAACTGGGCATATTATTTTTATTTTATTGTGTGTTTTTGTATAAACCGTGTCGGCGTAGATATATTTGTTTTTATGAATCCGCGTCGCCCGTTCAATGAATTCGTTTTGTGAAACGGATAGTGAAATCTCATTACTTTCATATCCACATTTTTTACACCCGCTACCATTGCAATGATTTGCAGGAGTTGGACAAAATTCACCATGCTTTTTACAAATCACGGTCAACTTGACTGCGGCACCGGCGTAAACCGATTTGGAATAGTCATACTTATCCCCATGAACTTTTCTAGCTCCTTTTATAAATTCATCGGTCGTTATTTGTTTCAGCATAATATCTCTCCATTCGCTTTTCTTGAACCTTTTTGCGGTTCTTTGCATAGTATTCATTTGCCCATTTTCTACGAGCTTCTATGATTTCTTCTTTTGTATGATATTTTCGTTTTCTTGGCATATACTAATAAGTATCAACGAAAAACCAAAAACAATGAACATTTTGTTATTTTATATACTTGACTGCTATTTATATAGAGAAACAACTAATATAAATTTATGGCATGGCGCGGAAATCCAGCTAAACCAATAGCAAACAAACCTTCTAATCCAATTAACTTTGGACCTGAGATGTCTGGTATGAAAAAACCAGACACGGTCGAAAGAGTTGGACCGGCGGCAGTAAAGAGTCGTGCATTTAACATGCGAAGAGACACAGACAAGCAAAAGAATTTTTCTGTAAGTTTGATTGATATAGACAGCACTATATTAACGTATCTTGATACTGTAATTAATCCAACCATCGTTGACGCTGGTCGTCAAGTCAAAGTTCCAATTAACTATGCTTCCCCAGAAAGATGGAAAGCTATACAAAAAGATGGATATCTAAGAGACAAGAACGGTAAAGTACAATGTCCAGTAATTGCATTTAGAAGAAGTACGATGCAAAGAAACGATCAATTGCAAACGCTCAATCGTTACTTGCAATATCCAGCCGTAAAACAATTTTCAGAAAAAAATAAATACGACAAGTTTTCAATGCTAACTGGATTTAGCAAGACCAAAGAAATTTATTCTGTGGCGATGCCAGATCACGTTATCATCAACTATGAATTTATTATTTGGACAGAGTTGGTTGAACAAGGAAACGAAATAGTTGAGTCTGTAAATTTCTCAACCGAAGATTACTGGGGAGATAAAAACAGATACAAGTTTAGAACAAGTATCAGCGATTATAATTTTGAAACAGAAGTTGCGGCTGACAGTGATCGTGTTGTAAAAAGTACATTCAGTTTAATGGTGTACGCATACTTGTTACCAGACAAATTTGAGAACTATAAGTCAACAGTTGAAAAAGCATTTACGCCAAGAAAAATTGTATTCGATACAGAAAATATTATTGATATTCAAAATTTGGATGCAGACGGCTTAAAGAAAAAAGCCGAAGATATATTTGCAAAGAAAGCTGCCGGATTCCCAACAATGGTGCAATATGCAAACCGTGCGTTCTCTGCGGATTTTGCCTTCAGTGGTATATCCGCTTCATACGCCGCAACATCAAGTCATGTAAACTTGGAATCAGGTTCGTTGGTGGTTGGAACAATGGGTCTAACCGGTGGAGCGGGTGGACCAGCTACGGGTTCTTTTGGTACAAATCTCATCGAAAACGTCGTTGGTTATCAACCAATCGACTCGTTCCCAAATACAGTTGGAAATGCTGCAATGTGGCTTGTTTCTGTCAACGACGGAACAAACTATAAAACGAACGAAGTTGCTGCAAGTTGGGACGCTACTGTGGTCAATTATTATGTGACGGAAGTTTCTACGATTGGAAGTGTACCTGTAGTTATAACTGCAAACAACGTAGGCGGAGTCGTAAGCTTGGTGGCAAATCCATTGTCAGGCGCGTGGACGGTTAAACTAATACGAATGATTATATAATAGCCAAATACTTATATAAGCATGCCCACGTTTACACCTAAAAATTCATATAACAAATTCTCTGTTACTCAGGGTCAAGGTGGGTCAATGTCTAGAGTAAATTCAGCAAGACGCAAAGCTGAAGAAATTTATACAAAGAAAACGGCTGGATTTCCTACATTAGTTCAATATGCTAATAGAGCAGATACGGCAGATCATGCAATTTATGCCATTACGGCATCTTATGCTGCAACAGCCAGCTTTTTATATACCTCATTTCCAGTAACGGTTGGTACGATGGAATTGACCGGTGGTATAACAAAAGCGCAATTAGGTACAAACTTGGCGTTAAATGTATATTTTGAACAACCAATTGACATTATTCCAATCACTAAAGGAAACGCGGCAATGTGGTTAGTTTCTATACACAGTGGTACAAATTATAAAACAAACGAAGTTGTAGCCAGTTGGGGCGATTCTCAGATACATTATTATATAACAGAAGTATCAGAAATAGGAAGTGTACCTGTTACACTTAGAGCTAATATTGTAGGCGGAAACGTGAATTTAATAGCAACTCCAAGAAGTGGAGTATGGACAATTAAACTAATACATACAATTGTATGAACACAGCAAACAAAAAGACATTATTCGTAGATAAAGCAGAAAACGTTGATAGCGTAAACACAGTTATCAGCATTGAAACAGCTACATCGGCATCTACATTTAGCACTGCTGGATCAATAACAATACCGTCTTTGAGCCTAATCGGCGGCGGCGTAACTGGTTCTTTGAGCACAAATTTAACAGCAAACGTTAGTGCCTCTCAAAATATTGATATTATTCCTATAAATAAGGGAAATTCAGTAAAATGGTTTGTATTTATAGAAGATGGAATAAACTCAAGAGCAAACAAAGTCGTGGCAAGCTGGAATACTACAACATCTACTTTTTATAGCAACCAATTTAATGAAATTGGTAGCGTACCTGTGAATTTTAACGTTTATAACTCTGGTAGCTATATATATTTACAAGCTGTTCCACTCACGGGTAGCTGGGTAATGAAACTTATAAGGATGATGGTATGAGTAACACATATGGAATGAGTAATCCGTTTATTGTACAAAACGGCTTAATCGTTAATGCCGATGCGGTAATAACGGGAAGTATATCGTCGTCTACTGCTACTATCAATCGATTGGTAGTTAGAGATGGCACAACCGCATATATGGATGCCAAGTTGGCAACAAACGTTTCATCATACTCCGTTGTTGATTATTTTACGGGGTCTCTAGGAAACAGTGCCAAATGGACACTATCTATTGGCGATGGTACAAATTTAAAAACTAGCGAAGTTATGTGTATATGGAATCCGTCAACCGGCGAATCTTCATATGCCGAATATACCACCAATGCACTTGGTACTGTAGCTGGATTTTTATCCGTAAATATGACCAGCGGAAACGTAAATTTGATTGCAAATCCACTAACCGGTAGTTGGACAATAAAAATTTTGAGATTTATAATTTAAATAAAGGTTTTTACAAGGCAAATGTATATTTATACAACAACAGATCAATATAATACTTTAACCAAACCAACAATATGAGTAATGAACTAATCGTCAGAAATGGGCTAGTAATCAAGGGAACGACGGCAATCACCAATAATTTGGACTTGACTGGTAGCGCCCGCATAAACACTGACGCGGCAATTGCTGGGCAGTTGAACGTCACCGGCAGTACTATCATCGGCGGCAAACTCAGCATTTTAGATGATTTGGCTGTAACAGGTAGTGCACGCATTAACACAGACGTTAACGTTGGCGGTCAACTAAACGTAACCGGTAGCACCGTTGTAACTGGTAAGATTAGCACTCTAGACGACTTGGCCGTAACCGGAAGCGCTCGCATCAACACCAACGTTAACGTTGGTGGTCAACTAAACGTAACTGGTAGCACCGTCTTGCAAGGTAAAGTAAGTATGTTGGGTGACTTGGCCGTAACAGGAAGTATTTTTTCCGATCTATTAGCGTTCTTGACATCAAGTAATGCAATTTCCGCCTCATACGCATCGGGCGGGGATGTGAACACTGCGTCATTTGCGCTACAAGCTGCTTCCCTAGTAACAACAAATAATTATACAATAACGAACTTGACTGCTTCTGCAATCCAAGTAACAAACTTGAAGGTTGTAACAATCACATCTTCTATTGTATACGCTTCTGGTTCAAACGTGTTTGGCGATAGTCTGACCAGTAATCAATTATTTACCGGCAGTGTAAGAATTACCGGTTCTCTAAATGTTGACAGCGGAGCAACCACGAAAGTATTGACAATAAATACAGCCGGTCTACCTGCAACATTTGTAACCGCAGAAACCACAGGCATAACAACAGCAACACCGGTTGACTCATTCGCCGACACAGCTGGTTATGCTGCAAAATGGTTTGTAAGTGCTCGTAGTGGAACAAACTACAGAACAAGTGAGGTTATAGCTGCATGGGACGCGACCGGTAACGTATTGGCTTTCACGGAATTCTCGACCACGGATGTTGGAGATACAAATCCAATGGTATTATCAATCGATATCAATTCCAACGTTGTTAGATTAGTAGCTACGCCAGCCTCTGGAACATGGGGCGTTCGCACAACAAGAATACTGATGTAATAGGGCAGGTAACAGTTGCATCGGTTTTCTTGTGGAAAGTGAAGCAAGAAAACATGAAAAAAATTAAATTTACAATCAGTAATGTTGTATACTCTCCTAGCATATGGGAGGGCAACGATATCTCATAACTATGTCCAACGAATTCGTAGCACGCAAGGGGTTAATTTCTTATAAAAGTTCAAGTTTTCTTGAAACAGTATTTATAAGTGGAAGTTTGGGTATAGGAACTCAATCGAACGACTACGCGTTGAACGTATCCGGTTCCGTAAACATAACCGGTGGACTAGTTGTAAGTGAAACTATTGTTGGGACGGCATCATATGCTACAACCGCATCGTATGCTCTAGCGGCAAAATCTGCCTCTAATGTTTCTTATAATAATGTTTCTGGTATAACTTCGGTCAGCAGATTTGCCGGAACCGCAAGTCATGCGGACATGGCGTTAACAGCTTCTTTTGTGTTGGGAGTCATAGACTCTGCGTCGTATGCACATTATGCTGTCACCGCTTCATACGCCCAACTTTCTCAAACTGCGTCGTATGTTACATTAGCTCAAACTGCAAGTTATGTATCATTGGCACAAACCGCCTCGTATGTACTAAATGCAAAATCTGCATCATATGTTGCATGGGCCAATGTCGATGAGTCTACAACCGATACATTTATTGGTACGGCAAGTTATGCTTCAAAAGCAGCTAGTATATTAGATGGAGCAAATATCAATGTATCCTCGATAACAGCATCTATAGTAAGTGCTTCTTATATCACAGCAAGCAATTTGTTAGTAGATACATTGTATGCAACTGTTACATCGATGTCGGTTGACTATCTATATGTAGACTCTATCATAGATGGAACATCGTCATATGCAGTTACAGCATCAAACGTTTCATACAGTAATGTTTCTGGCATAAATTCAAATAGTCAATTTTCTGGTACAGCATCATTCTCTTCTACCGCAGGTGCATTGGTGTCAAACATCAATGTTAATTTAAATCAAATTACAGCTTCCGCTATTCAAGTAACAAACTTGAACGTACTCACAATCACGAGTTCAATCGTATATGCAAGTGGTAGTAATGTGTTTGGCACAAAATCCGCAGATACACATAAATTTACTGGTAGTGTATTGATGGCAAATTCATTGAATGTTGTCAATGGGATTACCGGCAGCTTACTTGGCACATCATCTTATGCGGCTGAAGCATTGTCTTCTTCATTCACTCAAACGGCTTCATATGTTCTAAATGCACCGTCTGCTTCATATGCTATAACAGCAAGTTATGCGGAGTATGCAAACACAGCTTCATATGCATTATTAGCGCAAACAGCAAGTTATGTTAAACTAGCACAAACAGCTTCGTATGTTGAAAATGCTCAAACAGCTTCATACGTTACACTGGCTCAAAGCTCGTCTGTAACAGAATATAGTAAGACAGCTAGTTATGTGACTTTATCACAAACAGCATCGTATGTAACTTTAGCACAAACCGCAAGCTATGTTACACTGGCGCAAAGTTCATCTGTAACGGAGTATAGTAAGACAGCATCGTATGTAACACTGTCTCAAACTGCCTCATACGTTACACTAGCTCAAACAGCTTCGTATATAACGCTGGCACAAAGTTCGTCAGTTACTGAATATGCAAAGACAGCTTCATACGTATCACTTTCACAAACGGCTTCATATGTAACATTGGCACAAACTGCTTCTTATGTAACATTGGCTCAAAGCTCGTCTGTAACAGAATATAGCAAGACTGCATCATACGTCGCATTGTCTCAGACGGCATCATATGTCACACTGGCTCAAACTGCCTCTTATGTAACATTGGCACAAAGTTCGTCCGTTACTGAATATAGCAAGACTGCATCATACGTTGCATTGTCTCAGACGGCATCATATGTAACATTATCTCAAACAGCTTCGTATGTGACTTTAGCTCAAACAGCGAGCTATGTAACACTAGCACAAAGCTCGTCTGTGTCTGATTTTGCCACGACAGCATCTTTTGTTCTTAATGCACCAAGCGCATCATATTCTTTAACTTCAAGTTATTCAGACTATGCAAAAACTGCATCGTATGTAGAGAATGCAAGAACATCAAGTTATGTATCACAAGCACAAACCGCATCATATATCACATGGGCAAATGTTGATGAAGCAACCACAGACACATTTGCTGGTACATCGAGTTATGCCACTCTCGCCAAAACCGCAAGTTCAGTTACATATAGCGATGTAAGTGGAATTACTTCTACGAGCACATTTGCAGGTACTTCAAGTTTTGCATTAAAAGCTGGAGCTTTAGTTTCCGGTATAAACATCAATGTTACTCAATTGACCGCATCGTCAATTCAAGTTACAAACTTGAATGTAGTCACGATAACCAGCTCGGTTGTATATGCATCCGGTAGTAATATATTTGGTACAAAATCTACAGACACACATCAATTTACCGGCAGTGTATTGATGTCTGATACATTGAATGTCTCCGGTGGAATCACTGGAAGTCTATTAGGTACATCTTCATATTCTGCACTTGCATCAACAGCGTCTTATGTAACATTGGCGCAAACTGCTTCATATGTTACACTAGCTCAAACAGCGTCGTATATAATACAAGCACAAAGTGCTTCGTTCTCAAGTTTTGCTGTCACGGCGTCTTTTGTGTTAAACGCCCCGTCGGCTTCATACGCATTAACGGCAAGTTATGCAGATTATGCAAAGACGGCTTCATACGTTGAAAATGCACAAACTGCATCTTATGTAACACTAGCACAGACCGCGTCTTATATAACATTAGCTCAGACAGCTTCATATGTTACACTATCACAGACAGCATCGTATGTAACATTAGCTCAAAGTTCGTCAGTGACGGAATATTCTAAGACCGCATCATACGTTGCGTTAGCACAAACTGCCTCTTATGTGACGTTGGCGCAAACCGCTTCGTATGTTAATTTAGCACAAACGGCGTCGTATGTAATATTAGCTCAAAGTTCCTCTGTTACCGAGTATGCAAAGACAGCTTCATACGTTGCGATCTCACAAACTGCGTCGTATGTGAATCTAGCACAAACAGCTTCATACGTTGCATTAGCCCAAACGGCATCTTATGTGACACAAGCACAAAGTGCTTCGTTCGCAAACTTTTCTGTCACTGCATCTTTTGTGTTAAACGCCCCGTCGGCTTCATACGCGTTAACGGCGAGCTACGCCGACTATGCGAAGACGGCATCGTATGTTGAAAATGCGCAAACAGCTTCTTATGTAGCACAAGCACAGACTGCTTCGTATGTTACACTAGCTCAAACTGCCTCTTATGTAACATTGGCACAAAGCTCGTCCGTTTCGGAATACTCTAAGACCGCTTCTTATGTTGTATTGTCTCAAACCGCATCATATGTAACATTGGCACAGACTGCTTCGTATGTGACACTTTCCCAAACAGCAAGTTTTGTTGCATTGGCTCAATCGGCAAGTTATGTATTGCAAGCCGTAAGCTCGTCATATTCGACCAGTGCATCATATGCACTTTCTTCAAGCTACGCAAGAACAGCGTCCTTGTCTCAAACTGCATCATACGTAAACAATCTAAACCAAGCGGTTACAATTTCTGGATCGTTGGTTGTAACTGGATCCATTTCTTACGTCGGAAATGCTGGCGACACGTTGATGTTGTCAGACGGTGACACACTTCAAGTTTCCGGATCATTGTTGGTCACGGGTTCTATAATTCTGACTGGTAGCATGAATGTAAGTGGTGGTATAACATCATCATTGCTAGGAACTGCCTCGTTTGCAATCAGCGCGTCGTTTGCTCAAACCGCTTCTTATGTTCTAAATTCACCAAGTGCGTCATATGCAATAACTGCTAGTTACGCGACGCTCGGTGAAACCGCATCGTATGTAAGATTAGCTCAAACTGCGTCATATGTAATAGCGGCGCAAACCGCAAGTTATGTAACGTTGTCACAAACTGCTTCATATGTGTCACTTGCTCAGACCGCGTCGTATGTAGAAACATCAAATACAGCCTCGTATGTTGATTATACAAATGTTAAAAATATAACATCCACGTCAACGTTCGCCGGTACAGCAAGTTTTGCTTCAAAATCTTTAACCGCTTCGTATTCAGAAAATTCAAATACAGCGTCGTATGTTACATTAGCACAAACTGCTTCTTATGTTACACTGTCACAAACAGCATCATACGTCGCACTTTCGCAAACCGCTTCGTATGTTTTATTAGCTCAAAGTTCGTCGGTCGCAAATTACTCGAAGACGGCATCGTATGTTGAAAATGCTCAAACAGCTTCGTATGTAACACAAGCACAAAGTGCTTCTCTTGCTGCAAATGCACAAACAGCATCTTATGTGACTCTTGCTCAAACTGCAAGTTATATAACACTGGCACAAAGTTCATCGTATGCAGCATTCTCAGTCACCGCTTCGTATGTACTAAACTCGCCGTCCGCTTCTTATGCACTAACATCAAGTTATACCGATTTCTCAGTTAGTGCGTCGTATTCCGAGAATGCAAAAACTGCATCATACGTCACACTTGCTCAAACAGCGTCGTATGTACTAAATGCTAAATCTTCAAGTTATGTTGCGTGGGCAAACGTAGACGAGTCAACAACCGATACATTCACCGGAACATCAAGTTTTGCTTCAACTGCAAATGCGTTGGCGTCTGGTATAAATGTAAATCTTAACCAAATCACCGCTTCTTCGATTCAAGTCACAAACTTGAATGTAGTAACAATTACAAGTTCGATCACTTACGCTTCTGGTAGTAATATATTCGGCACAAAGTCAACCGACTCTCAACTGTTTACAGGATCGGTAAAGATAACAGGTTCGTTTGCTGTCAATGGTCCAATCATAGGAACGGCTTCTTATGCGTCACTTGCCGAAACAGCAAGTTATGTTGTATTATCTCAAACCGCTTCTTATGTGACATTGTCGCAAACGGCATCTTATGTGGCATTGTCACAAACTGCCTCATACGTAACATTAGCTCAAAGTTCATCGGTGTCTGAATATACCAAGACTGCGTCGTATGTATCCTCCGCTCAGACCGCAAGCTATGTTGCACTAGCACAAACTGCCAGTTATGTAACATTGGCACAAAGCTCGTCCGTTTCGGAATATGCCAAGACCGCCTCTTATGTCGTAAGTGCTCAAACAGCATCATACGTAACACAAGCGCAAAGTTCTTCATTCTCAAATTTTTCAATTACCGCCTCTTATGTATTAAATTCACCGTCCGCGTCGTATGCACTAACATCAAGTTATGCGGATTATGCAAATACGGCTTCGTATGTTGAAAATGCTAAAACCGCATCTTATGTGGTACTAGCACAGACCGCTTCGTATGTATTACAAGCTGTAAGTTCTTCGTTCGCAACCAGTGCATTGACAGCAAGCTATATTCTACAAGCAATTAGCTCTTCGTTTGCTGCGACCGCATCTTATATAATTCCAACATCAAATGTAACGGTTGGTCAACTAACAGCTTCGTCAATTCAAGTAACAAACTTAAACGTTGTTACAATCACAAGTTCGATTGATTATGCTTCTGGCAGCAACATATTTGGAACAAAGTCTACAGACACTCAATTGTTTACAGGATCTGTGAAGATCACCGGCTCGTTGATTGTAAACGGACCAATCACGGGCACGGCTTCTTATTCCACACTTGCAGAAACAGCAAGTTACGTTACACTGTCACAAACTGCTTCATATGTTTTATTAGCTCAAACCGCATCATACGTCACATTGGCTCAAACGGCCTCGTATGTGTTGAATGCAAAAACAGCTTCGTATGTAACATGGGCAAATGTAGACGAAGCAACAACAGATACATTTGCAGGAACGGCTTCTTACGCTACACAAGCGCTGACCGCTTCTCATGTTGAACTTGCACAAACCGCAAGTTATGTATTAAATTCAGGTACGTCTTCATTTGCAGCATCTTCTTCATTCTCACACACTTCTTCTTATATTGCATGGGTCAATGTAGATGAAAGCACAACGGATATATTCATTGGAACAGCAAGCTATTCCAATACCTCACTAACATCTTCTTATTCGTTATTAGCAAAAACTTCATCTTATATAGCTACCGCGTCAAATGCAATATACGCAATAACTGCGTCGTATATATTAAACGCAACAACTGCTTCGTATTCTACAACATCGTCGAATGCATTGACAGCAAGTTATATGGATGGAGGTTTTTTCTAATATGCCAGTAAAAATAGTCAAAAGTCCAACGATTGATAAGAGTGTACAATTTAATGGCAGTAATCAGTATTTGACCGTTGGTAGTATTGGTAATTTTAATTTTTTACACAACGGCTTGTCTAATTGGACTGTAGAAGGTTGGGTAAATTTTAATACATTGCCAGGAACAGCCGCCAAAAATTGGATTAGTGATGGTGCCAATACTTCGACCGAACTCGGTATGAGCATAGTTTTTGGTAATGGGATTTCTAACGGGCTTCGTATATTCATATCCAGAGGTGCGTCTGGTGGTCCAGCTTCTATCGTTGGATATAGTACAGCGGAAAATGTTTTTACAAATACAAATACTTGGTATCATGTTGCCGTCACATTTAATACATCCTCAAAGTTATTAAGCGCATATATCAATGGTACCGCAATCGCTTTTAATTTAATTGGCACATATCAAAATTCGGTTGGATTTGCATATTCAAACTCAAATTCCGCATATGTAATGGCAATTGGTAGAGGTCAGTACACCACACCATTTGGTTATTTTGACGGCTATATGTCTAATACAAGAGTACTTAATGGCACTGTACTTTACACATCATCATTCAGTGTTCCAACAACTCGATTAACCGCAATAACCAATACTTCATTACTAACATGTAATGCGGCAACAATTGTTGACGGCAGCTCAAACAATTTTACAGTTTCTTCGGTCGGATCTCCAACCGTAAGTGACGTTGTGCCATACAATGTTCCTAGAAATGGATTTAAACTATCAAGTTCCAATACTAGAAGTGAGTTTAAAAAAAGCGTGCAGTTTAATGGAAGTGGTCAGTATTTGACAGCAACTAAAACCGGTGGTTGGTTAAACTCTGCCAACAATTTTACATTAGAATGCTGGGTATATTTTACAAGAAATCCATCAACGTATGGTGGATATTATGGAAGTCACATAGCCGGTACAACTGCGGGTTCAAGCGGATGGGAGTTAGGATTTTCATCGGATGGGGTAAGCACGACAAGTCTGGGTATCAGTTTCAAAGATCGTGGTGGGGTTGGTGTGACTCGTACATTTAATACAAATACTTGGTACCACGTTGCTATAGTAAGAAGTGGAACGACTGTTAGCATGTATATTGACGGTACCTTCGGTTCTTCTGGAACAATCGCGAGTTGGCCCGACAACAACACGCTTCATATTGGTGCCTTAAATTATAGCCCATACTTTTATTATTTTCCGGGATACATTTCTAATTTTAGAATTGTAGACGGAACCGCCGTTTACACATCAAATTTCACTCCATCTACAACTGCATTAACTGCAATAACAAACACATCGTTGTTGATTTGTCAGGATTCGGTAACAAAAGACAATAGTTCAAACAATTTTACAGTTAATGCAGTCGCGAGTCCGACACTGTCGGCATTAAATCCATTTACGGTTGACCGAATTTATTCTAAAATGGGCTGGAGTGGAGTATATATGATAGCAACTGGTGGCGATTTAGTTACCACGAGTGGAAGCTACAAGATACATAAATTCACAACCGTTGGAACAAGTAGCTTTACTATAAGCAGTATTGGCATCGCACCAAGTATTGAATATTTGATTGTCGGTGGTGGCGGTGGCGGTGGGTATGTGGCCGGTGCATATGACTCTCGCGGCGGTGGTGGTGGTGCGGGTGGATTTAGGACAGGTTCTATTTCTTCTGGATTTGCCGTAGGTAGTTATTCTATAATCGTAGGTTCTGGCGGTTCGTTGAATAATAATGGACAAGATTCATCATTCTCGACTGTGATTTCTCTCGGTGGTGGTGGTGGCGGATTCGGTTCAACCGCAGCTAAAACTGGCGGATCGGGTGGTGGTGGTGGAGCAATCGGAAGTGGTGGAAACTTTGCCGGTGCTGTTGGAACTGCTGGTCAAGGAAATTCAGGTGGTGGCTGTGGAACAGATAGTAGTACTTATAGATATGGTGGTGGTGGTGGTGGTGCTGGTTCGGTTGGAGTGACTGCGATCAATTCTTCAACTGCATGTGTTGGTGGATCTGGTTCATACTCTAATATAACAGGTACAAATACACCATATGCGGGCGGTGGTGGAGGTGGACAACATGCAGGTGGTATCGGCGGCGGAGGTGCTGGCACGACCACAGGCTCTGCAAATACGGGCGGCGGCGGCGGCGGTGGATATACTACATATCAATATGCAAATTATCCAGGTGGCGCGGGCGGCAGTGGTATAGTCATCATCAAATACAGATACGCAGATTAATAAAATAACTTATTTTAATAAAAATACGATCAAATCGCACAAACAAGCAAACTTTCAAATATTTATAACCAATGCCAGACAGAATTATACATCTAAGAAGCTTAACACCCGGTTCAACGCCTACCACGTCATCTCTTGGAGTAGGTGAATTAGCTATCAATGTACCGGACGGTAAGATATATTTAAGAAAATCTGGTAGTAATGGAGATGCAGTTCAAGCGGCAATTACAACAAATTCAAACAATGCCGGTAACGTAATATTGTCTGGTAGTTTGGCTATAACAGGATCTATCTCGATATTGTCTGGTTCAGTTACTTCAAGTTTATTCGGTACAGCAAGCTGGGCATCAAATTCTACAACTTCTTCGTATATAACATGGGCAAATGTAGATGAAACAACAACAGACACATTTGCTGGTACATCTTCTTATTCAGCAAAAGCGGCAAGTTTGTTAAGTGGAGTAAACATCAACGTTACTCAAGTTACGGCATCTTCAATCCAAGTAACAAATCTTAATGTAGTTACTATAACAAGTTCGATTGAGTATGCGTCTGGTAGTAATATATTTGGTACAAAGTCAACGGATACACAACAATTTACTGGGTCTGTTACCATAACAGGATCGTTGAGTGTAAACGGTCCAATCGAAGGAACTGCTAGTTATGCTACAACGGCTTCATATTTGCTCGGTACAATTGCAAGTGCTTCATATGCTATAAATGCATCCACAGCGGCATTAGCAAACACGGCTTCGTATATAACATGGTCAAATGTAGATGAAGCAACAACAGACATATTTGCAGGTACAGCTTCTTATGCAACTTTAGCAAAAACTGCTTCATTTGCAATTCAATCGACGACTGCATCATATGCAATAAATGCTGGTACAGCATCATTCTTGATAGGGTTGTCGGACAGTGCATCTTATGCATCCACCGCGTCGTATTTAAACAAACTGGTTCAACCATTATTTCTTACCGGTTCTGCAAATATCTCCGGTTCTTTGAATCTAAATGGAAATTCCACATTTACTGGGTCGGTGTTAGTCACAGGTTCTATTATTTTGACCGGTAGTTTAAATGTTAACGGTAGCATAACTTCTTCTTTATTTGGAACAGCATCTTATGCGTCAAGCGGAATGTCGTCTTCGTATGCAATCACTTCGTCGTTTGCAATAACTTCTTCTTTTGTAGAATGGGCAAACGTAAGTTCATCCACAACAAACACGCTAAATGCAACTGCATCTTTTGCAACATTAGCAAAAACTGCTTCATACATACTATTTGCACAAACTGCGTCGTATGTTTCTCTAGCACAAACCGCGAGTTATGTTTTGCAAGCTGTGAGCGCATCATACGCTTTAACATCTTCTTATTTGAATCCATTAAATCAAGCTATGAGCTTGACTGGATCATTTACTATCAGTGGATCCTTCCAAGTCAGCGGATCTATTAAATCCGACGCGATTACGTCAAGTCTGTTTGGTACATCTAGTTGGTCAGAAAATGCTAGAACCGCAAGTTATGTAGTAAACGCAATAAGCTCAAGTTATTCGTCGATTGCACTGACTGCGTCTTTTGTAGCATCCGCCGTTACGGCTTCATACGCATTAACCGCGTCGTCATTATTGGGAACCGTTCAAAGTGCGTCATATGCTATAAATGCATCAACGGCGTCACTAGCAAATACAGCTTCATTTGCACTCACCGCATCATTCTTACTTGGTGCAATTCAAAGTGCTTCGTATGCTTTAAATGCATCAACTGCTTCGTATGTTGAAAATGCAAAAACAGCATCATATGTATCTTTTAGTAATGTATATGACATAACCAACGCAACACAATTTGCAGGAACGGCATCGTATGCATCCAAAGCCGAAAGCGTGTTGACGGGCATTAACATGGACGTTGGTCAAATTACGGCATCAAGTATTCAAGTCACAAACTTGAATGTTGTTACAATTACGAGTTCGATTGATTATGCGTCGGGTAGTAATATTTTTGGAACAAAGTTAACCGACGTTCAGCAGTTCACCGGTAGTGTGAGGATCACTGGTTCATTGACAATTGCCGGATTGCTATCCGCGACATCCTCATTTGCAAACTCGGCAAGTTATGCGACATTGGCAGGAACAGCAAACGCAGTTGCATATGGAAATATAACTGGAATCACAACTTCAAGTTTATTTAATGCAACCGCGAGTTTTGCAACTAAAGCGGCGGTTGCACTATCTATACTTTATGGAAATGTAAGTGGTATAACTAATACGGGATCATTCCCAGGTACGGCAAGTCACGCAACAAAAGCCGAAACTGCGGTTGTTGCAAATTCTGCAAACGCTGTTTCATATGGCAATGTTTCTGGTATAACAAATGCAAGCAATTTTGCTGGGACCGCAAGCTATGTAATAACTTCAAGCTTCTCATTAAGAACGGGCACGGTTGACACTTCAAGTTATGCGTCAATCGCTCAATTTGCATGGACTTCTAGTCTTGCTGCAACAGCAAGTACCGCATTGGTTTCAGTAACCGCAAGTTATGCTTTATATGGACTAACCGCCAGCTACGCATTATCGGCATCTGGTGCAACCACACTTATATCTGGGTCGATATACAACATAACAAGTAGCTGGGCTTTTAATGCGGGGGTTACAATTTCCGCTTCATATGCAGTTACTTCGTCGTATTCTTTGTCGGGACTTTCTACGACATCTTCATATTCATTGTTCGCAGAGACTATAGCAACCAAAGCAAACGTTGATCTTGGAGTTGTTACCGCGTCTTTATTTTCAGCAAATGCATATAAATTAAATATAACAACTATAACCGGATCGTATACAGTGGATACGTCGGGGTCAAACTCCAGCACAGCATCATTTGATTATTTGATGGTGGGCGGCGGTGGTGCCGGAGCGAACGGCGGCGGTGGTGCCGGTGGTTTTGTTACTGGTAGTTCGTATGCAAATTTAAATTCTGTATTATTTTCATTACCTTCATTTAAAGCTATACAAACATTTTCAAAGATATTTTCTAGTATCAGAATATCTTTCTGCATTTTGTCTAAATCTTTGTATTTTAAAGTCACATAAAGAGAAGATATTCTAAAATTTAAACTTATTTTTTTGCATTCTTTATTTAATATGCGATAAGTCCTTTGATAATCAAGAACTTCATCTGTTGTCCTAGCTAGTTGATTTGGGCCTCTTAATCTTTCTCCTATGGAGCGAATATAAG
>OFRA01000167.1_pt1 | contig 16908 bp, 8 predicted proteins | sample 1543001 | NCBI WGS metagenome assembly OFRA01 (sample SAMN07774221, study PRJEB24372) | wastewater metagenome | isolation source: Lake Maggiore Verbania | place: Italy: Verbania | collected 2015-12 | reverse complement strand
GTGAATGGTTTGACGGTTATTCCAAAGCATGACCCTACGGGGGGCAGGGTTGACACCTGCCCCTTGACCCCTTATAATTTAAGAGTACCAAAGGAACCCAACCAATGACCACCAATCTCAACCGCGCTCTGCTGACCTGGGTTACCCCCAGCGGTAAGCAAACCACGGTAATCGCAAACGATGATCGCAACCTTAGCACTGATGCGATAATTGCCTGGATCGACTCAATGAACCAGTACCTGATTCGGACCGGAGCATATGCCAACGGGTCGCGCTATCACCTAGGGTGACCCCTATGGGGGGCAGGGTTGACACCTGCCCCTTCACCGACTAAGATTTAAGAGCAAACCAAAGGAACCCACCAATGACCACCACCACAATCGACGGACTTGAATTTAAGATCACCCGCCTTCCCGTTGCCCATGGTTCGGCAGCAGTTCGTTGGACTGACCGTATCAAAGGCGGCAGCACCCGCGTTAGGACAGGTGCAGGGTCGCGCAGCGTTAATCAGAGCACCAAGGCGACCGCTCTTGGTGACGTGAGGTGACAGTTCGGGGGGTGGCACACGCTACCCCCATCCGTTCGTGGGCGGCAGTGATTCGGTCGTTCGTGATCGGCAGTATGCCGTTATGTCGTTATCGTGATGGCGGGCGGCGTATGAAAAACGCAACACTACCCTAACCTACAAAGTGTTACGGAAGGCATAAAGATAAAACACTCAAATACAAAAAATTTTTTCGAATATATACAAAATGAAATTAAGTTTTATAAAGACCTCAAATGAAAAAAAATTCCGGCGAAATTTTTGAGTATATACAAGTCGATCCAATCAGTGGAGACTATTATGTGATTATTCCAGAGAGTATTGCAAATGAACTCTCATGGTATGAAGATACTGAGATTAGTTTTAAAGTTGAAGGAAATGAGGTAATCCTCACAGAACATATAGATTGACAGATGATATATAATGTTGTATGATACTTCAGTAATGAATTGAAATTATGGCAAAAGGATTTACAGTAAAAGCAAAAGCACCAGTCACAGGCCAATCTCAAGAAGAATGGGACTACAATCTTGCCCGAGAAATGATAAAAGGAAAATCAATTGTCTTTTGTCTTCCAGGAAGAGGAGTCTCCTATACTTACCTCAAAAGTTTTGTTCAGTTATGTTTTGATATTGTTCAGGCCGGAGCAAGTATTCAAATTTCTCAAGACTATTCATCAATGGTTAATTTTGCCCGTTGCAAATGCCTAGGAGCAAATGTTCTCAGAGGACCAAATCAACTTCCCTGGGATGGTAAATTAAATTATGATTGGCAACTTTGGATTGATTCTGATATTGTCTTTAATTCTGAGAAGTTTTGGCAACTAATTCTCATGGATAAGGATATTGCCTCTGGATGGTATGCAACAGAAGATGGTGTAACCACATCAGTTGCTCACTGGATGGAAGAAGATGATTTCCGCAATAATGGTGGAGTCATGAATCATGAAACCACAGAAAGTATTTCAAAGCGCCGCAAACCATTCACTGTTGATTATGCAGGATTTGGTTGGTTACTCATTAAAAAAGGTATTTTTGAACACGAAGAAATGAAGTATCCCTGGTTTGCCCCCAAGATGCAAGTTTTTGAATCTGGTGAAGTCCAGGACATGTGTGGTGAAGACGTATCATTCTGTTTAGATGCAAAGGAAGCTGGTTTTGAGATTTGGTGTGATCCTCGTATTCGTGTCGGTCATGAGAAGACTAGAGTGATTTAATGTCTCAAGAATTTTACAATATACTCTGTAAGGGTCGTAAAATTTATTCTAATCTTACAGAAGAAGAATACTCCAATACTATGGAGGATCTGGCAAATGATTTCTATTTGTCGGGTACTCCACAACCAAATGAAATTGAAACTGAAATTATAGGAGAAACTTTAGATGGCAATTAAAAAATCATCGAATTCGAATCAAACAATCGAATCTCATCCAAAAAACACAAGTCAGGGTTCCGGAGATAATACCAAATATTCGGCAACATCCAGAAATAAGGCAAAAAAGAAGTATCGCGGTCAAGGTAAAGGATAAATAGATTTTTATAAAATATGAATTGAAACAATTTTCAATGGGGACTCATATACTAATTGAAGTATATGATGTCAAGTTTAATCTATTAAACGATTTAAATTCTCTCGAAGAAATCATGGTGCGCGGAATTAATCGTGCAAAAATGGAAATACTTAATATTTTTAAACATAGTTTTACTCCACACGGAATCACAATCGTAATTGCTCTTTCAGAAAGTCATGTTTCATGTCATACCTGGCCAGAAGAAGGTTCTATTGCGATTGACATTTATACCTGTGGTGATGGAAAACCAAAATTAATCGCCATTGAATTGTTGAAATATTTAAATTCAAATAATTACAATTTAAAAGAAATAAATCGTTAAATAGTATAAGGAGATAGAAACCTCCTTCATAAAAGTTCTGTTTTATTCTTAAAACAGGAGTTTCACAAATGCTATTCGAATCAGAAGACAATCAAAAAAGAATTCTTCAAGAAGTTGTACATGACAGAGCACCAAAATATAATTTCAAAAAACAATCAGATCTTCATGAAAAAATTCGCAATGATGAAGATTATGATGACTGGGAATATGGTACAGAACCAAACTACGGAACTTCTTGCAAATAGTTATAAATAATATGACGAATATTATGTCATATGTCTGTTACGCGGATATCAAGATCATTTAAAGACATTAGTCTATCCTTTGACCCCCATCCAATCACAAAAGACCTGTCGGTTCTGGTGAATCAGCAGGCAATTCGTCGTTCAATTCGTAATTTAGTTCAAACAATTCCAACAGAAAGATTTTTTAATCCAATTTTAGGATCTGATGTTCGTCAAAGTTTGTTTGAATTCGTCGATTTTGGTACTGCCTCGGTTATTCGTGATCAAATTTTGAATACAATTTCAAACTTTGAGCCCAGAGTGAATGATGTTGATGTTCAGGTAGATCCAAGACCAGATGAAAATGAATTTGAAATTACTGTTATTTTTAATATTATCGGACAAGAAATTCCAACACAACAATTTTCATTCATTCTAGAGGCAACCAGATAAAAAAATGCCTTTTACAAAGTTTGCCAATTTAGATTTCGATCAAATCAAAACTTCAATCAAAGATTATCTTCGTGCGAATTCAACATTTACGGATTTTGATTTCGAAGGATCTAACTTTTCAGTTTTAATTGATACTCTGGCATATAATACCTATATCACGGCATTTAATTCAAACATGGTTGTGAACGAATCATTTTTGAATTCGGCAACCATTCGCCAAAATGTAGTTTCACTGGCAGGAAATATTGGTTATATACCACGATCCAGAGAGGCATCAAAGGCGCAAATTTCATTTAAGGTATCTACATCACAAAACACTCCAACTCTCACTCTACAGGCAGGATTGGTGTGTATAGGAACCGTTAATGATACTTCATATACATTCTCAATTCCAAATAATATTTCGGCAAATCTGGTAAATGGTATTGCAGATTTTAATCAAATAACAGCGTATCAAGGAACATTTTTAAAAAAAGAATTTGTAGTCGATGGATCACTGGATCAAAGATTTATTTTAAATAATTCATTCATTGATACTTCAACAATTTCTGTTTATGTAAGAGAAAGTAATGAAAGTGGTACTGGAATTCAATACTTTTCTGTGGATAATATTTTAAATGTAAATTCAACCTCAAAGATTTATTTGTTACAGGAAGTTCAGGACGAAAGGTACGAACTTCTTTTTGGTGATGGATTAATAGGTCAAAAATTGTCAAATAACTCAGTAATCACCGTAACTTATATTGTTACAGACGGAGAATCAGGAAACGGAGCATCTTCATTTTCTTTTGCCGGAAGTCTTAAAGACTCTTCTAATGTGGTTGCAAGTAACTTTTTAAGTCCAATATTAATTACAACAAATCAGCAATCTCAAAATGGTGCCGAAATTGAGTCAATAGATTCAATTCGTTATTTTGCTCCAAGAATTTATTCTTCACAGTACAGAGCGGTCACCTCTCGTGATTATGAGGCAATCATTAAAAAAATATACCCAGAGACAGAATCAGTTTCGATTATTGGAGGAGAAGAACTGGATCCCCCCGAATTTGGAACAGTATCAATTGCAATTAAACCAAAAAATGGAACATATGTTTCAGATTTTCAAAAATCAAGAATTTTATCTGATCTTAAACAATATAGCATTTCTGGAATTAATCAAAAAATAATAGATCTTAAAATATTATATGTCGAAATTGATTCTTCGATTTACTATAACTACTCTCAAGTTTCTACGGTTGAATCTCTTAAAACCAGAATTACCAATTCACTGACTCAATACTCAAATTCTATAGATTTAAATAAATTTGGCGGAAGATTTAAGTACAGTAAAGTTCTTCAGGTGATTGACAATACAGACGATTCTATAACTTCAAATATTACAAAAGTTAGAATTCGAAGAGACTTAAAGGCAGTCACAGGTCAATTTGCCCAATATGAATTATGTTTTGGAAATAAATTTCACATTAATCGAGAGGGTTATAATATCAAATCCACCGGATTTAAAATATCAAATGAATCAGATACGGTATATCTCACAGATGTTCCTGATTCTACCGGAACAAATGGAATTATTGCAGTTATAAATTCTTCCAAGAAAGTGATCGTAAAATCCGCAGGAACAATTGATTACTCAAAGGGAGAAATTAGACTAGGGACAATTAAAATTAGCGCGACTTCTCTCGCAGATAATACAATCGAAATTCAGGCATTCCCAGAATCAAATGATATTGTTGGATTAAATGATTTGTATTTGAATTTTAGCATTTCAAAAAGTGCGATAAATATGGTAAGAGACGTAATTGCTTCTGGTGATGAAATATCAGGAACATCATTTGTAAGAGACTATTATACCTCAAGTTATTCAAACGGAAATTTTATAAGATCATAATATGATACAAACAGGGTTCGAATCCAGAGTTAAGATTCAACAAATTATTGAAAATCAATTACCAGAGTTTATTTTGGACGAAAGTCCAAAGGTCATAGATTTTTTAAAACAATATTATATCTCTCAAGAATATCAAGGTGGACCTGTAGATATTGCAGAAAATTTAGATCAATATTTAAAGTTAGATAATCTAACTCCAGAAGTTGTTGTTGATAATACATTTCTACAAAATGATATTAATTCAACTGTTGGAATCATAACAGTATCAAGTACAAAAGGATTTCCACAAAAATATGGGTTATTAAAGGTTGATGATGAAATTATAACATATACGGGAATCACAACAAATACATTCACCGGGTGTATTCGTGGATTTAGTGGAATTACAAATTATCATAACGATTTAAATCAAGAAGAATTAATTTTTTCTAAAACAGAAATAAAAGAGCATAATAATAACTCTTCAATACAAAATTTAAGCTCATTATTTTTAAAAGAATTTTATAAAAAACTCAAATACACATTTGCTCCCGGATTAGAGGAAGTTGATTTTGTTTCAAATTTAAATGTTGGAAATTTTATAAGACAGGCAAAATCATTCTACCAATCAAAGGGAACAAATGAATCATTTAGAATTTTGTTTAATGTTCTTTATGGAGTAAATCCAAGAGTTGTAAATCTTGAAGAATTTTTAATCAAACCATCATCCGCTCAATTTATTAGAAGAGAAATTGTAATTGCCGAAAGAATTTCTGGAGATCCTTCCAAATTAATTGGGCAGACAATTCGAAAATCTTCAGACACAATTACCAGTGCATCAATTTCTGAAATTGAACCATTTTTAAGAAATAATAGACAATATTATAAAATTTCTCTTTTTGTTGGATATGATGATATATCTGCCGTTGAAGGTAACTTTACAATTACACCAAGTACCAGGTGCCTTGAAACAGTTTATATTGGATCTTCTGTAATTTCAGTAGATTCTACAATTGGATTTCCTGAAAATGGAAAAATTATATCCGGAAAAAATACAATTACATATCAAAGCAAAAGCATTAATCAGTTTTTTGAATGTTCAGGAATTTTGAACACAATATTAACAAAAGATGATATAAGATCAGATGAATTTTATTATGGATATGAAAATGGAGATACTTTAAAAAAAGTCGAATTAAGACTTACTGGAGTATTATCAAAATTTGTACAAACATCAGATTCTTTAAATCTTGATGAAGGAGAAACCATTTCGGTTAAAACTATTGGAGATTTAATTCAAAATCCTGAAAGTAATCAAACATATAAAGAAATTTTTGCAAATTCTTGGATTTATAATACGCGATCAAGATATCAAATAAAGGATGGTAGTACAAATTATACTCTTGTAAGTCCAATTGATAGATCTAGTTTAAAAATTGGGGATAAACTTGAACTATTAAATAGAGGATCTAATGTAGGAATATCCACCGGAAATATTGCCACAATCAATTCTAATGAAAATAGTATTGATACGGATTTAGGTACTTTAAAATCTAATCAAAAATACGATATAAGAAGAAAACTGAATACTGCATCAAGTCTAAATGTTCCCATAAAATTTGGAAATAATACTGTTTTATCAGACATACAAAATTTATATGTGGATGATAATTATGCATATGTGGCTTCAAATTCATTACCATCAGTTGGAAATACTTTATATACATATCAAATAACAACTAAAATTAAATCATTAGTTGGGACAGGATTAGCAGCAAATTATACTTTAATAGAATATGAAGAATCCAGTTCACCATTTATTACTGGAGATAGAGTTTATTATCAACCTTCAGGTACTCCAATAGTTGGATTGGGAACTGGTGATTACTATGTCGAGAATATATCTAATCCCAAAGGAATAAGACTTTATTTTTCAAAATCATTTATTGGTAGTGATAATTACATCACATTTGCAGATTCTACCTTTAACGATAATAATATTCACAAATTTACATTATATTCTCAAAAATCTGGAATTATTGGTCCACAGAAATTACTTAAAAAATTTCCATTAATAGAAAACATTGATACTGGAAATGGAGAACCGACTCTTCCGGGACCGATTGGGATGTTAATTAATGGAGTAGAGATTAGTAATTATAAATCTAATGATAAAATTTATTATGGTCCATTAGAATCTATTAATGTATTAAATGGTGGAAGCAATTTTGATGTTATAAATCCACCAATAATATCAATTTCTTCTGGAATAGGAATAACAGCATTAGTTCATCCTGTAATAAGTGGATCAATTCAAAAAGTTTATATTGATTCTCAAGATTATGATATTGATAAAATTGTATCTATTGGGGTATCTGGTGGAAATGGTTCTGGTGCAGTTTTACAACCAATTGTCGCAAAAAGGCAAAGAAGTATTTTGTTTGATGGAAGACTTATTGAAAATTCTGGTGGAATCAGTTCAACAACAAGACAATTAACATTTATAAACAATCATAATTTAAATAATGGCGAACAAATAATATACAATTCAAACGGAAATCTTGGAATTGGTATAGGAACTACTCCAGGAACTTTAATTAATGAAGCAACCTATTATGTTAAAGTTGATAATAATAAAACCATTAGACTTTATCAATCCAATTCAGATTATAATTCTGGAATTAATACTGTAAGTTTTAATGCAGTTAATACTTCTGGAATTCATAGATTTAGAACAGCATCATATAAAAATACAGTATCAGAAATTAAAGTACTTAATGGTGGCGAATATACTAATAGAAAATTAATTGTTTCACCAACAGGAATATCAACAACTTATCATAATGTAACTTTTAAAAATCATGGATTTAAAGACGGAGAATTGGTAAACTATAATTATCAGACATCCACAATCGGAATTTCAACATTACCGCAATATTATATTCTAAATGAAACTGAAAATTCATTTAAATTATGTGATGCCGGAATTGGTGGAACAAATACTGACAACTATAATAGAAAAAATTATGTCAGATTCTCTTCAAATGGATCTGGATACCAGTATTTTAGTTATCCAGATATATCTGTTTCTATATCATATTCTCCGATCGGATTCGGTACTACAACACAAGAATATAAGTCCTTAATAACATCTCCAGTAGTCAAAGGTAAAATTATTGACGCTTATCTCTACGAATCCGGAACAGGATACGGATCATCAATTCTAAATCTTGAAAAAAAACCCATAATATCAATAAAAAATGGTAAAGAGGCACAATTAAAACCAATAATCATAAATGGAGAAATTAATTCTGTAAATATTCAGTATGGTGGACAAGAATATTATTCAATTCCAGATTTAACTATAGAAGATTCTTCTGGTTCCGGATCTGGTGCAGATTTAAGACCAGTGATTATTAATGGAAAAATATCAGACATTAAAATAGTTAATAGTGGAATAGGATATTCTTCCACATCAACAATAATTAAAGTTAAATCTTCAGGATCAAATGCTGTTTTTGATACTAAAATTAGATCACTAACAGTTAATCATAATAAAAAATTTGGAGACGAGTTTTTATTCGAAAAAAATGGTCAATTACATTATTCTGTTTCTAGATATTTTAACAAGTTAAGAACAGCATTTAATGATAATGGAGATGTTGTATCTAAAATAATTGGATGGGCATATGACGGAAATCCAATATATGGACCATATGGTTATACTGATCCAGAAAATTCAAATTCTATACCTAAAGGTTTATTTTCTGGATATGAATTAAAAGTAAATAATGTTATCGATAGACCTGATTTTTCTTACGGATTTTTTGTTGAAGATTATACTTATACAAATTCTGGAGATTTAGATGAAAATAATGGTAGATTTGGAAAAACTCCAGAATTTCCAAATGGTGTTTATGCATATTTTGCAACCGGAGATTTTCCATATTTTATTGGAAATACCTACAGATCTAATACATTATCAGAAAATTCAATACTCAATCAATCATTTGATTTTAATAATTCAAATTTACTTCGAAATACTTTACCATATAAAATTTCAGATAATTATGCAGATAATGACTTTATCATCGAAACAAGTGAATTTACAAACCAAGAATCTGTTGTCGAATCTGTAACAAGTGGAAATGTAAATGAATTTAACATCATAAATCCCGGATCCGATTATAAAGTAAATGATGTCTTAAACTTTGATGATAAAAATACTGGTGGTGGAGGACTAATTGCAAAAGTTTCCTCCATATCAGGAAAAGATATTATTAAATTAGATACAACTGTACAAACTTATGAAAATTCAATTTTTACTTGGAATAATGACAATCAAGTAAAGGTTACAATTTTACCTTCTCATGACCTATTAAATGGAGATTTTGTTGTAATTTCAGGATTTTCAACAAGTTTAAATAAATTAAATAATTCTTATAAAATTGGAGTGTCATCTTATTATTCAAATGTTTTAAAAAATATTCCAAGCTCAACCGCAGGATTTTCGACAGAAATTTATGTTACTCAAATTCCAACAAAGGTATCTGTAGGAAGTAGTATTACAATTGGTTCAGAAACATTAAAGATATTAGAAGTATTTGAAAATTTGAATATAATTAAAGTACAAAGAGGATCTACGGGAATATCACATACAGCAACAACACCCATAAATTTTATTCCAGACTCATTTACAATTTCTCAAAAAATAGATTATTTTGATTCCAAAGTTAATAATAAAGTATTTTTTAATCCAAAACAATCTGTTGGAGTCGGAACAACCGCAGGAATTACAAATTCAATCACATTTAAATTTGGAGATTCTAATGTTACAAGAATTGTTCCAACTCAAGGAATTTATATTGAAAATCACCCATTTGCAAATAATGAATCTGTATTATTAACCTTAGCCAATGTTGATTCTGATAATATTTCGATATCAACTTCCCCTACGGGAACTACCTTTATTATACCCACAAGTGTATATGTATCAAATAAAAACGTAAATGTTATTGGAATAAAAACAACTTTAAATTCATCAGAAGTTTATTTTACAAATAATGGATCTAATAATAATAATTATTCAATTGAAAGTCAATATTCTCAAATAAAGGGAAGAGTGGATAGAATTAAATCCATAGTTTCAGTATCAACTTATCATGAATTAGCGAATAATGATGTTATAAATTTAGAGGTTAAACCAAATCTTTCGGTTGGAATTGGAACATCGACTTCAATATATGTTAAAAGAGATTCAAATACTGGAAATATTTTAATTAATCCAATAGGATTTAATTCCACCGGGATTAATACATCTACGAATATAATTACGATTAATTCTCATAATTTAAAAACAGGAGATAAAATATTATATTCTTCTAATGTACTTCCTTCTGGATTATCTACAGATTTTTATTATGTCTATAAAATCAACGATAATAGTATAAAACTTTCACAGACTTATCTTGATTCTAAAAATATTCCACCATCAATAGTGAGTATAGCAAGTACAGGGGGATCAAATCAATCGATTTCACTCGTAAATCCTCAAATTAAGACAATTATCAATAATAATTTAGTATTTAATTTATCAGATTCATCACTTTCTGGATACAAATTTAAACTTTACTATGATAAGAACTATAAAAATGAATTTGTATCAATTGCATCAACATCAACATTTACATTAGTAGGAATAGGAACTGTTGGCGTTTCTTCAACGGCATCTGTTACTGTCAATTATAATGAAGAACTTCCAACTAAATTGTATTATAATTTGGAAAAATTTGGAAGTATTAGTACAACTGATACTTCAGTAAATAATTATTCAGAAATATTATTTGAAAATAGTGAGTATAATTCAACTTATAATATTTCAGGTATTGGATCAACAACATTTAGTATTTCTTTAACAAAGATACCAGAAAAATTAATATATTCGCAAAATGAATGTGATATTTTAAGATATAATACAAATTCAATTTCGGCAAAAGGACCTATTCATAAAATTAACATTGTCTCTGGAGGATCTGGGTATAAAAAACTTCCAATATTTGATGGACTGAATACAAAAAATGGAAAAGATGCATATATTGTTCCAAAATCAAAAAATATAGGTAATATTAAAGAACTACGAATTATTAATGAGGGTTTTGAATATTCTTCTGATAAAACTTTACAACCTATTGCATACATATCTCCACTTATCACAATTAAAAATTCAAATACAATTGATAGCATTATAGTTACTAATGGTGGAAAGGGATATACTGATGCTCCCAATATTTCGATTGTAAATTCAACAACTGGGGAAAAGATTAATAGTGGAATATTGAATGCAAAATTATCAGGAAATTCCATAGATTCTGTAAATATTATCCAATATCCCAAAGGTCTTCCTGAAAAAACTGTAAAATTAGTTGCAGAAAATAATACAAATGGAGTTAGTATTCAAAGAATTGAATCTTCTTCTAGTGGAATTTTTACCTGCTACATAACAACTCCTACGATAAATGGAATATCAACATTTATTACATCGCCATTTAGTGCAGGTGACCTAGTATTTGTCGAAGGAATTGAAAAAATAGGATCTAATGGTTCTGGTTTTAATTCTGAAGATTATAATTATAAATTTTTTACTGTAGATAATTATAATAATTCAGGAATTCTTGATAAAGTTACTATTAAGATGACTGGTTTAACCACAAACACCGGAATTGCCAAAACAATTCAAGATTCTACTTCAAGTATTATAAAAAGTACTGATTATCCAGAATTTAAAGTTTCACAAACTTCTTCATTTTTTAATATTGGTGAGAAACTCTCTTCAAAAGGCGTGTCAAGAGATTTAAAAATTATTTCAACTAATAATTCCTTCATTAAAGTATTTGGATCTTATAGTCCATCGATTGGAGAAATTATATTTGGAAATGAAACTGGAAATATCGCAACAATAGATCAAATTGAATATAGTGTTGGAAAATTTAAAGTTGATTATTCCGTTGAAAAAAATCTTGGATGGTTTGATGATATTGGAAAATTAAGTCAAGACAATCAAGTAACTCCCGATAATGATTATTATCAAAATCTTTCATATACAGTAAAAAGTCCAATTGCATATCAAGATTCAAAAACTCCAATTAATAGCCTACTCCATACTAGTGGTCTTAAAAATTTTTCTGACACTGGAATTACCTCAACTTCAAAGTCTGGAATATTAACTTCTACCAATGCAATGTCTGTGGTTTATGATATTATTGAAGAAAACCGAGTAGATACAATTTATGATTTTGATTTGGCGCTTGATATTGATGTTGTTGGAAGTTCATCTAAATTTTTAAAATTAAAAACTAAAAAATTAGCAGATTATATTGAGTGTAAAACTAATGTTGTTTTAAAGGTAGATGATATAAGCAGACAATTTTCAAATTTAGACGGAGAACCAAGTGAGTTTATAAATTTAATCGAATTAATTTCTACAGAATCTTATAATAATATTTTAGTTAGAGTTTCTAATTATGATAATTCACAAATTCAATTATCAGAACTTATCATTTTAAATGATGAAACTAATTCAGTTATAGCAGAAAAATCAACACTTGTAAATTCCGGAATAGGTCTTACTCACATATCTGGAGAACAATATGGAAATTTTTCTATAGTTAAGAATGCTTCTGGAGAAACTTATTTACAATTTATACCCGATGATCCTTACAGTACAGATTATGATATTAAAGTTATTAAAAGTAATTTTAATTCACCAGATGTTGGAATTGGAACAACTTCAATTGGATTTATTGATTTAACTGGATCTAATAAAAAAGCATCATCGGGAATATCAACTTCAATTATTTCAGTTGACTCATCTAAATTTTCATCATTGCTTGCTAATGTTCAAATTAAGGATTTAACAACAAATTTGATGAATTTTGTTGAAGTATATTTAAATCACGATGGAACAAATACTTATATTTCAGAATATTATTTTGATTCAGAATCTTCAAGTGAAAGATCTGGAAATTTTATTGGAACATTTGGAGCAAACATTTCTTCTGGAACTTTATCACTAAATTATAAAAATAATTCATCAAATATTGTAGATATTAGATCAAGAATTGTTGGGTTCGGAACAACTGCGGTTGGAGTTGGAGTACATCGATTTATTTTGAGCGGTCAAATTGCCGAAAATGAAAGAAGTGCAATATACCAGTCAACATATTCATCTACTGTTTCTTTGGCATCTACGATAATATCATTGAATAAATCTAATTTTAATGCAGTCAAATCTTTGGTTGAGGTAAGTGTAGGATCTACTAGTGCTCTTCATCAAGTTATGATGATTCATGATAATAATGACATATATGTTCAACAATCTCCCTTTCTTTCAATAGGAAGTACATCTGGAATTGGAACTTTTGGTGGGGAATATTCTGGTGATAACTTACAATTAAAATTCTACCCAGATTCTGGAATAAATTCTCAAATAAAAATTCTTTCCTTCAATCAGTGCTTATATTCAACTTTAGATTCCATTAATATTGCACCAAATCTTACATACGGAACCGTAACTGATTCAATTGATCTTGTTTTTTATAATGCAATTAATGGAGATAGGATTAATAGACTTGATTTTGATTTAAAAAATCAAAACATTCCAATTTTTGCAAAAACATTTGATCCAAAAAATTCTTCAATATTAAATCTTTCTACAGGAATATTTACGATAAAAAATCACTTCTTTAGTCCTTCAGAAGAACTCATATATACACCAAAATCAACTTTTATTGGAGTTGGTGCAAGTTCAGTTGGAATTGGATCAACTCTAAATTCTGCCGGAATTGTGACTACATTATTACCTTCTGATGTTTATGTTATCAAAATATCTGAAAATGAATTTAAATTATCAACAAGAAAAGATTATGCTGTTTTAGGAATTGGAGTTACCTTCACATCAGTTGGTTTAGGTAATGCGCATCAACTTGAGATGAAAAAGAAAAATGAAAAAGTACTTATAACAATAGATAATGTAGTTCAATATCCATTATTATTTACTCCAACATCTCATACTTTATCTGGAAATGGTGGTCAAATTAGTGCAGCATCTTCAATATTTTCTTTAAGTGGAATATCAACAATAGTTCCAAGAGATATTCTAAAAATTGATAATGAGTATATGGGAATTGTAAATGTTGGTTTAGGAACAACAAATATTGGACCAATTACAAATAATGGAATTTTTAATCTAGTTGAAGTCAGAAGAGGATTTGTTGGATCATCTGCAACATCACATAATGATTCTACACAAGCAAGAATTTACAAAGGGTCTTATAATATTGTTGATAATAAGATTTTCTTTTCAGAATCTCCAAGAGGAAATCCACAAATAGAAAGAGATTCAAGTAATTTAAGATTTGAAACCTCAGATTTTACAGGAAGAGTTTTCTTAAGAAATAATTATACCTCAAATCAAATATATGATGATATTTCATCCCAATTTACAGGAATTGGTAGAACATTCACATTAACTGTAGGTGGTGCAAATACCGTTGGATTAGGAACTACTGGTGGAAATGGAATTCTATTCATAAATGGAGTTTTTCAAACTCCAACAACTTTAAATAATCCTAAAAATAATTTTAAAATTGTCGAAAATTCTGGAATATCAAGTGTAGTATTTTCAGGAATTACTAGTTCAAATTCTGACATAATAATTACTTCTGAATTTGATGTGAATCAAAATCAAACCCCCAGAGGTGGGATAATTATTTCTTTGGGTTCTTCTACTGGTCTTGGGTATGCACCTCTTGTTGGGGCAGCAGTTACTGCTGTAGTTGGTGCAGGTGGTAGTATTGTTTCAGTGGGAATTGGAACGACCGATAAAGTTGGATCTGGATATAATGGTATTGTTGCAATAGGAGTTTCCGTATATGAAAGTGGTCATATTGGAGACACTGCAAATATAACTGCATCTGTTGGTGCTGGAGGAACTCTTGGATTTACAATTGGTGCTGGAGGTACTGGTTATTCAAATCCACAAATATTTGTATCAGAACCATCTTATGAAAATTTAAATGTTGTTGGCGTATCAAGATTAGGAATTGGTGCAACAACAAAAACTGGAATAGGTCTTTTACTAAATGTTGAAGTTGGTGCAAGTTCAACTACAGGAATTGGATCAACATATTTTGAAGTATCTAAATTTAGTATTTCAAGACAAGGATACTCATTCCAAAGAGGTGATGTATTTAAACCGGTTGGATTGGTGACTGCAAAGGGAATTAATTCTCCAATATCAGATTTTCAATTAACTGTTATTGACACATTTTCTGACTCTTTCTCTGCATGGCAATTTGGACAATTTGATTTTATTGATTCGATCAAAAACTATCAAGACGGTGTTAGAACTAGATTTCCATTATTTTATAATGACGAATTATTGAGTTTTGAAAAATTAGAGGGTTCTATAGTTAATCTGTCTAATGCCTTATTAATTGTTATAAATGGGGTGATTCAAGATCCAGAAACAGCATATGTATTTGATGGTGGAACAAGTTTTGCATTCACAACTGCACCAAAAACTGAAGATAATGTTGCAATATTTTTCTATAAAGGTACTGCCGGTGATGATACTTCTGAAATTAAGGATATAAAAGAAACTTTACAAAGAGGTGATGTTGTACAGGTTTTAAAAAATAATTCAATTACAGAAACAATATCACAAGATAAAAGAACAGTATTTGATATATCTGGATCGGATAGATTTGAAACTAATTTATATTCTAAACAAGGAGTAGATTCTAAAGAGTATAAACCATTAAGTTGGATTAAACAGAAAGTCGATCAAAAAATTAATGGAGATTTATTCTATAAGAGTCGAGATTCTCTTGAATCTTTAATATTCCCAACTGCAAAAATTATTGGAGATTTTTCAACCACAAATGATTATATATTTGTGGATAATGCAGATTTCTTTAAGTACGGGAATCCAGGATTTACAGATGCCATAATTTTTTCTGGATCTCTTGATCCAGTATCGGCCGGAATAACAGCAGTTGTTTCTGGGTTAGGAACAGTACAATCACTTATTATCAATAATCCTGGTAGTAGATATACTGGAAATTCAGTAACATTAAAAATTTCCCCACCTCCAAAAATATTAGAAAAAATAGGAGATGTAATAGTTGCAGTAGGATCTACTGCAACCGCAACAATCACAGTTGGCGCCGGAGGAACATTAACAACACCGATAACGATCACTAATCCTGGTTTTGGTTACATAAATTCGTATACTAATTTTGTAGGAATTGTAAGAAATATTATTGGTACGGTCGGTATTGCAACAACAATCATTACTGGTATTACAACAACTGGTATTGTGGTTGGACAAACTCTCCAGAAAATTGATGATATTATTGGATCTGGAACAACCGTAACTTCAATAGGAATAGAGGAGATATTCATTAATCCAAAAACTTTAAATAGTACCAATAACTCTAATCAAAATATTGATTTTCTAACTACTACAATTACTACGGGACAAACTGTTGGAATTGGATCAACAGTAATTTTTGTGGATTCTGTAGAGAATGTTTCTATAGGAAGTTCTATTTCAATTACAGAAAAACTTAATAGAGTTCCGGTTGTTTCAATTGGTAATACATTTGTAATAATAGGAACAGGATCTACGATTGATTCTACAATTACTGCAGGTATTGCTGCTACATTTAGTAATTTTGGCGTAATGCTCTCATTTGGAAGTTACATAACTACAACGTCTTTAAGTCAACCAAAAGTTATTGCACCACTACAAGATCCAATATATGAAAATATATCAACAATTACTTTAGTAAATGGATTTAGTGGAATTATTACAGGAATTACTACTACAACAGGTATTGGTGGAAATCCACTGGCACTTAAATTTCA
>OFRA01000166.1_pt1 | contig 16912 bp, 26 predicted proteins | sample 1543001 | NCBI WGS metagenome assembly OFRA01 (sample SAMN07774221, study PRJEB24372) | wastewater metagenome | isolation source: Lake Maggiore Verbania | place: Italy: Verbania | collected 2015-12 | reverse complement strand
CCAGTTTCTGTAATGTTATTCCACTCGACACACCCGCTTCTTTAAAGCCATTGTATTTATCTTTGAATATGTGGATAGAGGTAAAGCTCGTTTCGTGATTTGATTTTAATTTCATATATATGTTTTGTTGATTTCTCTATATACATATATATGAAAATGCTTTTCAGTTCATATAAAAACTAAAACTTGGTTATATAAACTAGCAACCTTCTTTACCGTCACAGTATAGTTTCCCTTCTTTACTTTTGAGTGTTTTGAAGATGCAGTACTTGCAATTTTTACGAGCTTTCTCGGGATTCTTCATATAAGTCGCGTTTTTATCGTGGATACCTTCCGGTGTAAAACAGCCATTGATAAATTCTAAGAAACTCTGCTCGACCTCTCGCATACTCAGCTTTCCGTTCGGAGGAGAAATTCTTTGAATTCTATCTTGTGGGAATTTGGCGTCCTCGTATAGCCTCCTCTTCAAAACAAAGAATTCAACGTCGATCTTGTCCATCGGAACCTTGAACATTTGATGATAAAATCTTTTGTATAAAAGAAGCTGATCTATCTTAGTACGATCAACCTTTTGATATTTGTTCCACCCGTAAGTCGAAGTCTTAAAATCCAAGATTAAAATTTTGTCTAGGGCTTTGTCTCGTAATACAATGTCGAGATAGCCTTTGTATAAAATTTTACCTCCTCGAATTGGAATCTCCAACGGTAATTCGACACCCACAAACTCATATACTTTAGATGGAAAATGTTTGCGGCGGATAGTCGGAGACATAACATGGTCTAAGATGTTTTTACCATCCTGCTTAAATGCTGCGATGTCGTCTTGGGTTATAAGTCCCAAATCGTCTCGTTCTTCCTCGGTCAATAGCATCTGCTCGTCGGTTGCGACCGATAATTCTTGAATACCTTCTTCGAATTTCTTAGTGAAAATGGCATGCACGTCTATGGCGTCGGCTTCAACTGAACCTTTGGTGTATAAACACTCAAGATATGTTTGCAGCGGCTCATGAATAGCATCGCCGAATACGGTATTTATACTACTTTCGTATGGCGCAAGCTTATCTATATAAGAAAGCTTCCATTGCATGGGGCACTTCAACCACATAGAATATTGGCTAAAACTTACACTTGCAATTTTATTTTTAACTTCCGGTGAAGTACCGTCCGTCGGTGTATTCACGGCTTCTGTGGGTAGTTCAACCGGCTTTTCCAGTTTCGAAGACCCTCTTTCTTTGGGTTGTGTATTTTGTGATGTCATATTAGTGGAATATACCGTTTTTTTCTCAAATGTCAAAACATAAAAACTTTTAAATATTTCCTTATACTTATACACATGACACTTAAACAATCTGATGAAAGATAATAAATCTGATATTATGTTTTCTCATGTTTTGCAAAAAACAGGAGTGCTTAAAAATTTTTCAATAGCCAAGATAGTTCCGTTGATTGAAAAAGAACTAAGAGAAAAAAGCAAATCCGAAGCTGATTTCGGTTTAGCGTTTCAAAAAAAATTAGCTGCATATCAGAATATGCACGACCCAAAAAATCCAATACCGGGTATAATATATCTAGACAATGAACAAAAAAAACAAGTTAATTGTAAGAAGTACGCCAAAGAATTAGCTAGGAAGGTAAAGATTGATCATCCAAGAAAACAAGAGTTGGCTTTGTTAATAAAAATTATGATAATGGAACTTGGATTGACAAAGGACGATTTTCAGGAAGAAGACTTTGATGATGACACAGATGATTGAAGAAAGTCTTCAACGTATTTCATCACCTCCGGATTTGTCGTAAGTTCTTCGGAATAACCAACCATCGTTGGCCATTGTACTATAAAGTCGGCGTTTTTTTGTATCTTTGGGTCATTAATCATTTCATGATCGTTTGCGGGGGGAATGAATTTTTTGATTTCAATTGGAGCAGACACCTTCGAAATTCGAGTTCGCTGGTCTTCATATCTACTAATATGTACCAAAGTACCGTTCATTTCTTTTTTTAGCCAATAAAGTTCATCGCGATCATAATGATCATAGCGAATGTCGGTGATGATGTAATAATCATAGTTACTTTCTTGAATTTCTTTGTTTGCAATATCAATCCAGTATCTACCATTGGTGCGTTTGCGTTGGGCATCGCCATACCATACAAGAAATGGTCGCATGATATTTTTTTCCTCGGTGGATTGAGTAAATGCAGATACACCGAGATTCTTGGTCAAAAACGGGTCACATTGATGTTTCAGTGGCCCCGCCAGTGCAATCTTCTTCACGGACTTACCAGCTTCATTGAGCTTTGTTTCAAGAATAGCGGCAAAAGTGTCTTTGCCCGACCTAGCCACACCACTAATACCCATCACTTTTTTATTCAATGTTTCCATACCGCAATAATACCTATGTCGGTTTCGCCGTCAAGCTTTTTCCAGTAAGTTTTCAATTTGTTTCTCGTTATATCCATACAAAGAAACTATGTTGACAAGTTCTTCTCTGGATAATAACTCTAAGTATTCAACTGCGTTGCGTTCGCTCTCCTGATAATGGCGTGATAGCATGAAACCCAAATCTTTGCTGTATTTATCAGACTTGCCTTTGACATACGGGTGGAACCCACGACTCTTGGGCACAACGGCGATGCATAATTTATAAAATTGCTCGGGTGTAAGTTTATCTTGGTATGCTTGTAGATCGTTTATTGCCTCGACTAACTCGGACTGCATGCTAAGAAACCTGCATATCATATAGTTCGACCAAGTCTTTTTATCCGCGTCGGTGAGAGTGTTAAAATAGTTTGGATCTCGCTTATCTCTAATCTGATTGATATGATCAAACAGCCCCTTCGCCTTTGGAGTGGACACACCGTCGGAATTTAATTTCTTCTTTGCCATATGTTACTCGGATTTTTCTTCTTCAACTTTACCGCGAACATACCTATTCGGTACCGTTCTGCGATTCGGCGTTTGTTCCTGTTTAAAAATGGTGCGCTGACTCATTCTAGCTATATTCTCTTTAAATTCCTTTTTAATTCTGTCTTGACCGTGGTTTAAAGTTTTTATATTATCGAAGGCAATCTTTAAAGTTGCAGTTATAGCATTCCCAGACTCAATGAATAAAGTTTTTTGTTTAGCAATTTCCTCCGAGAGCACTTTCACCGACTTCTGCAACTTTCGTATTTTATTTAAACAAACAAAAATTACCGCGACGCATAGAACCCCATGAATAATTAGATATGTAAGCATAATAAAAAGTGCCCCAACTATACAGCTAGGGCACTCGTTGTCAAGAAGCTATTTTTACATTTCGCACTTCAATAACATTGTCCATGAAGTGAACCCAACTTGGGTGATGTGCGATGTTTATTGTAGAACTAACTGGAACCGGTCTTGGTGCGGCTGGTTTGCGTATCAGACGCAGTCCAGCTTGTTGCGGAGTCTTGTCGGCCTTGAGGCTGTTGATTTCCTTGCAACTCCATACCATGTTCTCAAATGTGTTCTTACCACCTTGTGCACGTGGAACAACGTGGTCAATGTTACCCTCTCTGTTGGTCAGAGGCTTGCCGGTATATTGACAGATACCACCGTCACGCTTTCTAATGGCGTCCTTGGTTGGGCGCGGTTGAACAACGGGCATCTTGCCATAGTTTGTTTGAACTATTACCCTCGGTGCGCGGATGGTCATATTGGCGGTACGAATTGCCAAGTCATACTCACGAACTGGCAGCTTGACCCACTGTTCCCAAGAAGCTGGGCTAGTGTTGGTTGGATTGTCCCAATCCACGCTTCCGTCTGCATCCACTGGAAATTCCATGTCAATTGCAACGGCGGGAGGATTGTTTTTACCATCACCCCCGAGCATGGCAATGAGAGCTTCTTTAACAGTCTTGGTGCCAAGTGGCATCCAACAACTGTTTAGAGATAATACTGGTTGGTTGATCACGTTCATTTATAATATATCCTTTCGAATATAACTATGTATCAATTTCTATAAAAAGTCAAGAACTAAATCACAACAACTTTGATTTGAAAGTATGGTTCAAAATCAACTTCCATGTCACCGTCAAATAAAACAATTGTTCGATTTCCTTTATTGACTACCAGAGATACCGTGAGTATCTTTCCAGAAGAACTTAATACCCTGTCGCCTATCACTAGACGTTTAACAATTTGCTCTTTAGTCCTAACTTCTTTAGTTTTTGTTTTTATCATATTGTATAAATATCAGCGAACGTACCACCTTGTTCCGGTGCGATTGATACGAACAACATTATCATTGATTGTTTTCAACAACAACGCTTTTCCTTCACTGACATCGGTTAGATCGCAGACACGAAAGTCTTTGATGTTATCAGCCCAAAGCAATTCTGGACCAAACATACCAATGTGTCCAACAAGCATATATTTCTTACCTTCCTTACAGCGTTCTTTAGGTTTCATAAAAAGAAAATAGGACTTGAACTATATAAAGTCAAGCCCTATGTTTTATTTCAATACTTGGTATAGCAGTTTCTTATATTCATCTGCACCGATGACTTTGCGATCTAACATTTTGAATATAATCGCGGCCCTGCCTGTGCTTCCATATGCTTGTAATACTTCCTTTGCGGCAATATTACGAGGAATGTTTATACGAGCAGACGCAAACTCAAACAATGCATTCATAATCTTGTGAACTTCTTTCATGGCATCGCAGATACGCGAAGCATGCCCAGTTGCCATTGTAGCAATCTCAAAATCAAACTTTACAGTTAGATACTCAAAGAATTCTACATAACCAGTTGGCTCATGTGATAATGTGTGACGTGGCATAAACCAGTCAATATACACATCAATCACTTTGTCTACGCTAGAAATTTCACTTTTTGCACGATGCAAGAAAAGATATGTAGCGGCTTTTACTTTACGAATTTGTTGTTCGTTGTTATAATACACACACAAGCCTTCTTGGTCTTTTAACACTTCAACCGCCGACTTCATTTCTTCAACGGAGTTGTAAGAGAAAGTGCGAGGACGTGGTAAATCCCAACTGTTCGCATACAAGTCCAATACACTCTGCGGAGCAAGTGTATAATCCGCGTGTCCGATTGCAGCAATCAACTTCATTTCTGGTTCATCGCCATAATTCAGTACAATTCTGTTGGTTGGACTCAACCACTCACATATAAACGATTGATCGTGTGTGTCGGCTTGATTCAACATATCTGCAAACTTTGGATACTTTTGCAACAAATAGTCTATCTCGTGACCGTTTGCTTGCATACGAGCATTTACAGTTCCACGTGTGCGAATAACAGTTTGACCCTTATAGCGAGAAAAGATTAAAGTAGAACCGTCCAGCTTTTCCATCAACTTCGCATTTTTTAGATCAGACGGTGCTGGAAAAATGTCTGGCTTTTCGTCCCAATTGAAGAACTTTTTGAAACTCAACGACACAGGATTACCATCCTTGTCCCATAAAGACGAGCGGTAAATAAGGTTTTCTTTATTCCAAGTTGCCCCAATGTGGATTGGTTGTACCAAAAAGCATTCATGCTCACCAACAAAGTGTTGATGAACCATAAACGACTCTTTGTCGATAGATTGTAAGTCAATTTTCATGACTTTAATATGACATCTTTTTATAAAATGTCAAGAATTATCTTCGGTCGCAGCGAGTGCATTTATTGCGGTTACTGTCGCACTTGGTATAACACATGTGCAGTATGGAAGTAATGCTTCCCTGAGTAACTTCACTTTTTCTCGCTCTCGTTTTAATTTTCCAGCCTCAAATGCAAGTGACATTTTTAAATTTTCAATCTCCTCGCGAAGATCATTTATAGTTTCCTCTTGCTCCTCTTTTATATTACCAAAGCGATTCAACTTAGCTCTCAACGACGCCAGTTCTTGTTCGTGTTTATTAGAAAATAAATTAAACATATGTATATAAAAAATCCCCAAGTTTTGCTAGGGGATTGGTGTTTTATTTATAATCTCGTATCAACCCTTTGTTGTTTGGCGACGTAGCTCAAAGAATCCAGTGTGATTTGGATGCTTCTTGATGAAATGCCTAGCCATATACGAAGAGATGTTGTTGTTGACCTTATATTCCGTTGCATCCGCCGACTTAACCGGCGCTTCCCATCTAATACGGTGAAGGATGCTGTCGGCAGAGTATTGGTCATACCCCATGTTGATACGGTCAAACGTGAATGTTTCGAACAAACGCCAAACCTTTGGGTTATTGGCGAGATAGCTTCTAAATTTGCGTTGATTCATGGCTTGGGTCTTAGTTTTTGTTTTCATAATATTTTTATAATTTGAAATAGCAGTATAGTACAAATTTTCAACTTGTCAACAAGTTTTTACGAGAAACTTTGTTTATGGCGAGTTCTTTATGTTTGAATTCAAAGTCGAGGTGCAAATCTTTTTCATAGTTGGAATATATTTCGGGAACGAACGTTGGAAAATCGGCGTGAGCACGAGGATTATTACCAACAAGGGATTCGCTAAAATGAAACAATGGTACAATATCTTTGGGCCAAGTACTGAGAGACAATTCAAATGCTTGTTGTTCAGTCAAACCGATACTGGGATTGCATTTATCGTGGAGATTGTCGTATGTGACCGGGATTTTAATTCGACTGTAAGCATGGTCATATAAATTTTGAACAGTCCAACTTTTGAGTTTGTCTTCGCATTCGAGCACCAATCTATTGCGCACACTATTACTCATTAGATTATACGACTGAACAAACCTGTCAGCCGCGCCGCTAAAGTTACCATCGTTGTAACAGTTCATATGAATGTTAATAGGTGCTTCTGGAGTCTTTGGTAAATCGAGCAAGTCCATGATATAACCATGCTGTTCAAGGTCACGAATAGCATTCTCACGAACTTTTGAGTTTGGACTAGCAGGAACAACAAACTGATCTGGATGCATACTACAACGAACTTTGTTTTGTTTGATAGTGTCTGCACAAGCACGAAACTCTGCATAAATCTCGGAAGCATTGTAGAAATCATCTACACTAAACTTTAGGTCTGGATGTGTCATCAACGGAAACACATTGCTGCCGATACGATAATTCCAGCCTTGTTTAGCACACTCTTTGACAATGGCATGAATAGTCTTGATGTTGTTTAACGAACGGTCAGCAAGAACTTTCATTGCCGTTTCTTTACCCAATTTGGTGTATTGGGCATAAGTCATGACATTGAACTTAAAACCGCTTTCTTGTAAGCCGGTATGGATGCAGCAGAGCGATGGAACTACGTTTTTTGGAAGGATCATGCGAAGGACAATGCACTTTTTTTAATCGTTGTCAACTAGAAATAAAAAAAGCGTCCAATTTCTTGGACGCTTTTGTGTTAGATAGATTTTTATCTATTAGAACTTTGCACCGACGCCAGCGGAAACACCATTGATTGTGTTACCGGCTGTGAACAGACCGTCGCGGCGTTGAAAGAAATCAACCGAGACTGTTGTTCCCTTGACGTATGTCGCAACACCCAAGCCAGCGATTACATATTGTTTGCTTTCTTTGAAAGCGGCAATTGTTGCGGCTGTTGGATCGTTGAAACCATACCCCAACGCAGGAACCAACTTTAGGCTCTTGAAACCGAAAGGAAGTCTGACGTTCCCTTGTAGGTTGTTGGTGTGGTTCTTTAGATCAGCGCGAGCTAATACATCCCATGTGAATTTGGTACTTGCAACAGTGCCATTCAACTTAGCGAATGGTTCAACGTTACTAGCAAATCCATTGGATTGTGCTGATTTCGAGAAGGTGTGATACGTACCGCCGAATGTCAAGTCGGCCAATGGCGACGTGAACTTATATCCGATACTGGTATCAATGCGCTTTAACAAGCCGGACGAGGCAACTGTCTTGCCAACGGTCTTGTCTTGGGTGGTGTTGAATGTATCAACGGCCAATACGAAACCTTGACTTTCGACACTTACGCCAGCAACTACAACGTGATCGAATACCAACGTACCTTTATCGATAAGGTTGGTCAGATACTTTGCATCTGCTGAAACGCTGACGCCAGCGTTCAATGTAACGGCGGCGAACATCGCCATAATAGCTAATAGGATTTTCTTATTCATATTTATGTATATATTGTTGTTTTAATCTTTACGGTTGTAAAGTATCAATAAATATATACACCGAACTCGTTTCGTCAAGTCTAATCCGATAAAGTTTTTTGTGAAATACCTTATTATAATACTAACTTGCACGATATCAAACAGATAAATCTAAAAATGGTGGACATGCTGGGATTTGAACCCAGGTGTTTTAAAACATACATACAAGCATATACAAAGCTTATCTCTTATAATCCGACAGCGTTCGGTAGAGCACCGCGCTGAAGTTGAGAGTTCTGTATCTTATCTTCATTACCGACTCTCTGCCTTATGAAGACCAGCAGATAATTGACGTTTTATTCCCAGTATCTGCGTAGTGGGATAAAACGGGTAGCCTAATTAGGCTACGGCGAGAAGTTCGCTGCCACTGTTGCTCTTTTTGAAAGAAACAGAGATAACGGCCTTCTTTGCAAGATTTCTCTTAGCATTTATGTTTTTGCAATCGGTATTATACAGTGAGATTACACACTGTGCTTGAGGCTTGTATCTATACTCTAAAATAGAATCCAGAACATGCCCATTTTTAAAGAATTGAAACGTGTAGGGGCCGATGTTCGGGCAATCGGCACCGGAATTACATTCGGGTAACTCGTCCTATCTTCCGGACTTCGGTGATTTTAGACAAGTCGTTGACTTGATACCTACTAAGTTGTCATAAGAAGAATGACCGCATATTTTCCAATATTCGGCCTTTAAACTACCCTACACATTTCAAAAATTAATATTCAAAGAACTCCGCATATAATTATCTAACAACATGCGCATGTCAACGTTTTTTATTTTTAATTATTTTAATTTTTGATTGACTTTTGGTATATTTAGTACATTTTGATTTTAAATTTATGCATAAACACGCATTTATAAATCAACAAGAACAAAGTTGTGAAAAATCAGAATTGCTCGAAGATTTGGAGTATTGGCGTGGAAAGATACAACATTTCGAGAAAACCAACAACCCAGACGGTATTAAAGTATCAAAACTGATGCTTGACAAATATCTAGACGAATATAATAAAATCATAACATGAAAAAACTAATTTACAAAGAAGGCAATCTATTGCTTGCTAATGATGTGGAAGTTGTCGGCCATCAAACCAATTGTCAAAATACATTTGGTAGTGGTATTGCTCGTACTATTCGAGAAATGTATCCAGTTGCATACGAAGCAGACTGTAGTGCCGCAAGGGCAAAAGTAAACACTTTGGGTAGATTTTCCGTAGGTTATATTCCAACCGATAACAATATCAGTTCTATTTCTCGTATCTATAACTTGTATGGTCAAAATCTTTACGGTAAAGGCACAAGACAAACCAATTATGATGCTTTGTATTCTGCATTAGAAGGTATGGCATATGACTTGGTAGAAAATGATATGGATCTTCCGGCTCCGCCCGTTGGGTTTCCTAACCTGATGGGAAGTTTTCGCGGGGGTGGAAATTGGGACATTGTTTCTAGACTCATTGAAGTAGCCTTTGATGATTATCCTAACGATGTAATTATATATCGCCTTGATGCCAGTTAAAAATTAGCTCTCCGCACACAAATGAACATGCTAGTAAAAAGTTTAGGTGGAAGCCGTGCGTATGGTCTAGATACTCCAGAGAGTGACATAGACTATCGCGGCGTATTCATAAACACAGAACCTTCCAAGATACTTGGATTGGATCGGATGGATCATGTTCAAAAACAAGAAACAGACGACGTTGTATACTATGAGTTTCGAAAATTCTTTGAGTTGCTTCGTAATGGAAATACTGGCGCACTTGAGTTACTTTTTACAGAAAAAGCATGTTTGCTCGAAACTTCAGTTGAATTTAACGAAGTTCAAGAAAACAAACTCAAATTTGTAGACACAGACAAAATGTTTAGATGCTTGCTCGGTTATATGCAAGGTGAACGACGCTTGGCTAATGGTGAGCGCACAGGTCAACTTGGAAGTAAACGCAAAGCGCAGCTTGATAAGTACGGGTTCAGTCCAAAAAATTTTACACAGCTTTTCAGACTAGCTTACTGTGGAATAGCTTTATTCAAAGATGGTTATTTCCCAGTAAACATGAAAGAATACGATAAAGCAATACATGCCGCTTTGATGAGTGTAAAAACTCAACCAGAAAAACATGGCAGAGTTGAGTTAAACGAAAAAGCTGATATGCTTGAATATGAACTCAAGAAAGCATATGACAATCGTAATTTCTCATATTCGTTTGACCATGGTTTGGCCAACGATATACTTCGCAGATCGTATTTGACCTATCTGATATACGAGTAAAACGTTTTAGACTCTACCTATTTCCATTAGGATTAGGTTTGGTCCAGAGTCCGTTCCGAACATACTATTTGGCTGTAGTCTATTTGCTTTAAGATAGTACGTGTATGTGCCAGCTGGGGGAGCGTCAATACATGACACGGAATATGCACATGTTATTATCTGCGTCGATGACTCAAATGCAACCGGCTGACCGATTGGTGTGTTATCTCTATATATTTGTAGAGAACCCGATGCTGGACCGTCATATCCTGGATCTACATCACCCGAGCAAATTGCTAATATTGGGTTTCCATAACTTGTAATTGACGCACTAACTATTGTTTTCGGGAATGGTCCTCCGGATGTCAAAAACTGTATACCCTGTGTACCCTGTGAGTAGTTGGCAGTACTTCCATATACAGGAGCTGCGCTTTGTGTAATTAGTTGATTGTTTGGGCCGGGGATAATTGGCATAGTATTCGTTGGTTAATGAGTATAAATATATGAATATAAAAAAAGAGGGTGGATTTTTGTGTCCACCCTCTTGTTATTTTCTATTTTATCTTCTGTTATAATCACCGTCCACAATGACAATCAAGCCAAGAACAGTGTAACATGCTATAGCAATGAGCATAGTATGTATCCTTTCATATAAAGTCACAGACCCGTAGGTTGTATGACTATTCGTGTCAACGGCTCCAGATTTTACTGGATATCAACACATATCTCCCTAACAGCCATAACTATGAACCAGTTTTTATAAAAAGTCAAGTATTTGTTAGTAAATACTTTTTATATGACATGCTATTTTTTATATAAAGTGGTGCATCTGGTCAGATTCGAACTGACACTAAATGTGGGTAGAAACCACGTTGACTTTCCAATTGCCGACAGATGCATTAAATCTTACAAACAAACTCTTCAAATTTTCCTTCCGGAAAAGATTCTACAAATTCTATTTTTAAATTGAATGGATGGTTAAGTCTCTTTAGTACTAATTTCTTTACGTCTTCAATTTCATCTTCCGGTATAGTTCCTTGAACTCTTAATACAACATCGTCATAAGACTCCTGCACACACTGTATTCTTTGTATAGTGTCACACGCAGTTCTTATTGTATTGCTGGCAAACAATGGCCATGCTTTGGTGCCGTCGGGGTATTTTACCATGTTTCGCACTCTACCGACCACATTTCTGTTTATTGTTTGTAGTTTTCTGCCACAACTGCATGTAGCAAACTCACCTTTGTCTCCAATCTTGTATCGTTTTATATATGGATGAGTGAGGTCTGTGACAAGGATATCATTATCATCTACGATTTCTATAACAATGTTCTCCATGATATGATATACATCTGGATTGTTTGGACATTCCAACCCAATTGTACCAACTTCTTCTGAACTATAATTGGTTCCGCCTATTTCACCCGTTGATTTTACATCTTTCAGTTTAGATGTATCAAGTGTAGCGACGATAGATGGATATGTGTGTAAATAATCCGGTTGAATTATATCAAGCCAAGCTTGTAAATCTCCGCGTGTTGGATGCATATAACACTTGCCAACTCCTTTTGTAAATAGATATGGATTTGTAGGCCAAGGTGTAATCTTTTCTTCCGAAACAGGGGCGTTGATGACCGCCAAATTTAATGATGTATCCCATTTTCTCCAAATTAGTTCACGCATATTGGTTGCCCAATACCATATATGCTGTGCCATATACTTTTGAACAAATACTGGTTGACCAGTTGCTCCACTGGTAGATGAAAATGGTTTAGACTTATCTACAAGTATTTTTTGTAACTGTTCTCGCGTAAGAATATCGAGTTTTGGTATCAACAATGATACATCGCGCTCTTTATATTGGTTTTCTTCCAATCCAGTTACTAACTTGTAAACTTCCAGATGAAAATCGGGCATGACTGATTGATCTCGGCTACTTTAATTGCGTTGGGAAACTCACTGTAAAAGAAAGTTGCGTATTTCATATACGAGAATTTTCTGGAAAATACTCTGCTTATGAATCTATGACACTTGGGGCGAAGATTTTCAATAATCTTTTCGCCTTCTAAATTTAGAATACCGTCGCCAATAATATTATCATAAAATTTTTCTATGTTGTTCCAATCTCCCTTTATTATTTTTGGATCTTGTATTCTTGGAGTCAAGTCAATTGCTTCATCGCATAAAGGTAATAAAGGAACTGTAGAACCTAATAACAATGTAGTGCCGGTCAATAGATGTTGTTGATACATTTTTACTTCAGTATCATTTGGCTTCAATGGATATGGTGCATTTATCCAGTGATTGTCGCTTTCAATATAAAGTTCTTTAGTCATGCCAATGCTTTATTACTCCTGCAACAATGAATATATTTGTAATAACATAACAAAGCACAATAAGTGTGCGAATAAATGCAACACGATCTGCTTCGCAGTCATTTTCACTTGCTTTTTCTCCAAGGGCTTTTGCCCATATTCTCCATAATGATTTTATCATAAAAGTGGTGGGCATACTCGGACTCGAACCGAGACTCTCTTGCGAGAAACAGATTTTAAATCTGCTGCGGCTACCATTACGCCATATGCCCATATATAAAATTATTTACTATCTTTCAATTCTTCAATCCAACGAGCAGCAATCTCGTCAGCTTTTTGAGAAATTGTTTGATTCATTTCAATTTGCATACGACGATATTCATTACGCATAATGTCGCGTCTTTTGAATTTTTCAGAATCATAGTTTGTTGTGTTTTGAGTATCCATAAAATTGGTAGCCGCAGAGGGATTTGAACCCCCACGCCCGAAGGGCACTTGATTTTGGTCAAGATTGTCTACCATTCCAACATGCGGCCATAAAGTGAAGTGCTGGCGGTAGGATCCTGCGTCTCCGCGCCATTGGTTCATCAGCAGGTGAGTCATCCCCAATGTCAGCACTTATTTTTTTTCTGACTGCGCGTTGGGTTGGTCATCCCAAGATTTGGCACCGCAGTTATGCTCTCCTTCGATATACAATCAAGTTACTACCTCAAGGACTCTAATCTAATTATTATATCAGACCCGCGTGTCGGAAGCCGTTTCATTTCAATCAATAATAACTACGATTTTGTCATTGTATATCAGCCAGTAAATGAGGCGACGAACCTCAAAGAATTTACTACCAGAAAAAAGTATTTAAAAGAACAAGAATGACTATAGATTATTATTTGATACTGTCAAGTATATTTGTAGTAAAATTCATCTTTGACCAATAGCCCGGCGGTTTTGTTTTTATTCCGTATGATTTACACCATTTCTTTACAGCATTTCCAGATACTCCAAAATTTTTACCAAGTGTTTCCAACGGAGTAGTTTCTATAAGTTTTTCAAGTTCTTCTTTGGACGGTCTGACAACTTTACGAGAATATGGTTTCGGGTCAGTTCTCCAAGTTGTATTTTTTGGAAGTTTTGGTGTTTTTGGTCGCAACATTTTTTCATATTCTAGATACGAAATTAATTTTATATCGTGCTGCTTTGCAATTTTACGGACTCTATTGTATATAGAATGCGTTGCATTCAATGCTTTAGCAACGTCTCTTATATAAGAATATTTTTTACATGCTTCAAAAATTTGTTCATCCGATATTTTCATATTTTTTCTATGGCAAGTACTCATCTGCGAATGGCAATTTGGACACAAGTATCTTAAATTTTCCAACCTATTGTCTTGCCAGTTTCCGTTAATATGATCAACTTCCAATGTAATTGGCATACTATCATAAGAATTTATTTTACACTTTTGGCATTTGTATTCAATTTTCATTTCATCCAATGCTCTTTTTAAAACATGTGCCTGTATTCTTCTTTCAGTAGAAGAAAGTATCAATATATCTTTTGCCGATCTTCTTCTCAAGGTTGCAGAACGTTGAGCATTTTTAACAAGATGTGCTACACCAGAATAAAAATGTGAAGTATCTATTTTATATTTTTTTAATTTTCTGCTTATATGGGAGTGTCCGCCTCCGGATATTGGACAGTTGATATTTCTCAACACATCCATCACACTTGTTGACTTCTTTACAGCATTCTCTAATATCTCTTTTGTGTATTTCATACACAATAAATAGTAATCAGCAAATGCAAAACATATCGCGGTTCCTATTTTTATTTGGTGGCTGTGAAGGGAGTCGAACCCATATACCTTTTTTATAGGTGCTTCGTTCTAAGCGAAGTGCGTATAGCCAATTCCGCCACACAGCCGTATCAAAAGAACAACCATAACTATACACATTATATTGTTATCGTCAACTACAAATTATCAAATCTTATCCAATTTAGAAACTAAATCACCCATGTCCAACTTTTGTAGCTTTAAAAATCCAACAACCGCACCCGGTCCAGCCAATGCCATAAATTGGTCCGGTATTAACCCCGTTATTTGTGCCAACAATGGTTGCAATTCTGGAATAGGTAGCAAACTTGGTGAGTTCTTTAATAGCATTATAACTCCAACCGCAACTATAGCCATGAAACTCTTCGACTTTGCGGCATTCACCTTTCTAACCGTATCTTTGCAGCGTTCGTTATGAGTCTTCATCAACGTTAAAGGTATGGCTGAGTGAATAATAACTAACTTGTCAAACCCAGCTTTATCAAAATATGCCAATTTAACTGGCGATGCTGCAACCACAGTCGCATTGCGCGGAGCGCCACTAACTAATGCTCCTTCACCGATAAATACACCAGAACCTAATGTAGCCAATTTTATCATTTTTGTACCTTTGAACACGTCAACTTGTCCTTGGACAATAATAAACATACTGTCTCCTTTATCCCCCTCTTTTATTATAGTTGTTCCTTCTGCTACTTCTTGCACAGTGCAATACTTCGGTACATTCTTTAAAAACTTTGGCGGTACGCCAGCAAATAACGGACTATTTATTATATCTTGAACTTTGATTGATGGTTTCTTTGGCATGGGGATATATTATATATAAATATAACATTCCCAGCCCAAAAACTTTATTATAACACTTTATATGCTACTGATGCCCAACGGTTACTGCGTAAACCACAGGACGAAACTTACGAGGCATTATAAATGGTGCAAGAGGTGAGATTCGAACTCACGGAGCCTTTCGGCGAAAGCTTATGAAACTTCCTGTTTTAGCCACTTACCTACTCTTGCATTTATTATGCGTCTCCAGAATGAAGCTCCTCTCCGAAGTCGTCGTCGGCACCATCCGCATCGTCTCCATTGACTAACTTGAACGCTTCCTCTCTGGAGATGAATTCTTTTCTCTGGATATCCCAAAACCCATCTTCCGGCGTATTGTCGTCGGCATTATCCAAGTCATTTACATCAAATTTGAAATCTGGATATTTGTTATTAATAGCCATAACACATTCGGCGTGATTGTTTCCAGTAAAAATTTCTCCATTGGGTAGAATAATAGCTGCCAACAGTCCGTGATCCGCCAATACCTCAAATAAAAGTGTTTTTAATTTCACATAAATAAGTATATTATAGTTCGTATTTTTGGCCACTTACCCACTCTTGCATAAAAGCCGATATTGTTGCATTCACGGCATTTCAATTTGGTTGGACCCAAACCTACTACTGCTATGAAGCAACAATCATTGCTATCTAAAATGGTCCTCCTGGTAGGACTTGAACCCACAGCCCTGCGCCTACGCTCTAACCAATTGAGCTACAAGAGGAAAATATAAAGAACGAGGAAGGCACATATTGCGGTTCGTGTCCTTCGGAGGAAAGCCTACCCGTTACCTCCGTGTGATCAATTCATCACACCCTTTTCTTGGGTAAGACAGTGGCAGCTTTTTATGGAAAGTCAATAACTTTCTTAATCTTTTTTATCACCAAACATCAGTTTGTTGGCAACAGCATCAATATTGTGGTAAGCTTGACTGATTAGATCAATCATCCAAGGTTCCAACTTAACATTCTCAGATTTCATTATTTCTAACATCTTTTCAGATTTTTGATTCAATCCATTCAACTGTGTAGTTGTCATTTGTTCTTGCTTCTCTGGATTAAGTTCTACTACTTCATCCATTACTTCTTTGATAAGATTTTTGAGTTCTGATTTCTTCATAAGATTATTAAGATGCGTATGCGACAATTTCGTACTTCTTGGGACCATAATCAGATTCTTTTGATGTAACTTCCCAATTGAAAGAAATTCTGCTATTTGTTATTTCTTGACCTTCGATATATGGATCTGGATTTGTGGATTTTCTACTAAACGATAACATTCTTGATCCTTTATCTCCCAAAATCAAATCTCCCGATACCATACCTAAAGTATATCCAGCCGTTTCCAACGCTGCGGCCAAAATATTGATGGCTTTCCCAATACCATCCACTTTTATGTTACCACCGAGTTCTTTATGTTTTTGAATTTCATTGTTTATAGCCTTGCGCTCGTTTGCCTTCAATTTTGCTTCGCTTGTAGCTTCATTAAAAGACATTTTAAATTTATTGCCACCAATATTCTCAAATAGTTTATTATTCATATAATTATAAATATATATATACAACAAAAAACC
>OFRA01000165.1_pt1 | contig 16914 bp, 5 predicted proteins | sample 1543001 | NCBI WGS metagenome assembly OFRA01 (sample SAMN07774221, study PRJEB24372) | wastewater metagenome | isolation source: Lake Maggiore Verbania | place: Italy: Verbania | collected 2015-12 | reverse complement strand
AACTTTATACAAGAAAATCTTAAAAAGTTTGATAAAAGCGCCCAAGAGGTAAATAACCACATAAGGGATAGTGAAATTAATTTCAAGTTCATCAAGGTTTATCAAGACAATTTTATAGCAGATGAAAAAAGAATAGAAAGTTATAAGCCCAAATATATAACTAGTTTAACAATCTATTATGACTATACAAAATAATTAGCCACATGATAACATAGTTAATGAGGGAACGTCATCTATTTTTAAAAAATCTTATAGGAGGTGAAATAAATGGCTAGAAATTTTGACCCAAAGAACATTATCGTCGGTGCTGCTACATTCTATGTAGGACCACAAGGCGTAGAACTTAACAAGATCAACGTTTCTGGATCAGCAGATACAGCACAAGATCCAGAGAAAATGACTCAAGGCTTATCCGCTTCATGGAACCATCTTGGTTACACACAAAATGGTGTAACATTGAACATTGAGCCAACATACGGTGAGGTGGTTGTTGACCAACTTCTTGATGTTGCAAGACTGTTCAAGTCTTCACAGAGAGTTATGGTTGCTACATCACTTACAGAAACAACCCTAGAGAACCTGTACGTTGCAATTGGATCTAAGGATACAGATCTTCAGGCAGCAGCAGTTGCATCAGCCACCGTTTGGACAAACGATGGAAGTACAGCAGCAACAGTTACAGCATCTAACCACATTTCTGGTGCAGCATCTGCAAACACAATTGCAGCAGCATTAGATCTTAATGGTGGGGCACTTGGTTACACACCAATCGAAAGATCAGTATGTTTCGTAGGACCAGCACCATCAAATATCGTAACAGGATCACAAAAGTCTGAGCGTATCTATGTTGGATACCGCGCAACATCAATGGACGCAGTTGGAGTAGCAGTACAAAGAGATAATGCAACACTCTTCCCTGTTAACTTCCGTCTTCTTCCATCACAGACAAACGAAGCAGCAGACGGCAACGCCGCCTACGGCAAGATTGTTGATAGAATTTACTAATTCTAAAAAAAACATAGCAAAAGGACGCAATTTTATTGCGTCCTTTTGTTTTTTCATAATGTATAATAATAATATACAACCCGAAAGGAATACATAATGGCAACCAAAGTATATGAAACTATTGAACTTGAACTACTTGACGGTAAGACAATTACTGTAAAGCCACTGAATATTAAGAACCTAAGACTTGTTATGAAGGAATGGGCAAAGGCCCAAGAAGCAACTAGTGAAGACGAATTCTTAGAGGTACTAATTAAATGTACGTCTATAGCAATGCAACAGATTGACCCAGAAACTGCTAACGCAGTTGAGGACAACTTGGATCTACAAACTATGTACAAGGTGCTTGAAGTAGCAGCAGACATTAAGTTAAACGTAGACCCAAATCTTCTAGCGGCGGCTCAGATGGCACAGGCTGGGATCAACTAGACCTAGTCCCCATTCTATCTGAAGTCTTTCTGCTAGGACACTGGAAAGATTTTGATGAACTTGAGTCGTCGCTTTCTATGCCAGAACTTATTTCTACGATAAATGCTATACATCGCGTAGAAAGAAGGGAACAAAAATTTATGGCTGCAATACAAGGCATAGATTTAGACAAAGATGGTACTGAAGAAAATACCAGCACAACTGCTCCAGTTACCGTAGAAGATGTTATGGCAAGGGCTGTAGCAAGAATAACTGGGGATGAAAATGCTGCTGGTGCTGCTGCAAGTGGAATAACTAGTGAAATGGGCTTACAGTATAAAATAATGGAGGGCACTGAAATTGGCTGATACAGTACGCGCTACGTTGCAATATGATGCTAACTTTGGTCCAGCAATTGCACAAAGCCGTATTCTTGCCACTGAAGTAGGAAAACTCAATGCCCAATTCAATGCCTTCGATGCAGCATCACAAAACTTAAAAAAAGGTCTTGCTGACACATTCAGAGCGGGTGTTGGAAGCGTTAATGGCTACACATCAAAGATGGTAGACATGCAGACCCAAACAGATATCTTTAGTAAGAGACTGCAACAAAACAAACTTAGTATGCGTGAGTACTTTTCAGAGGCTTATCGTGGAGTAACTAGACAAGATTCTATGATGCGCAGGTTTGCTAGGGACCAACTTAGGTTCCAGCAAGCCATCATTGCTCCTACAGGAGTTAGTGTGGGAGGAAAGCAACAAGGTATTGCTTTTATTCCAGATGCTGCGGTTATTACAAACTCAGCCGAAAAGATGAAACTGCTTAGTAATGAATTTAATACATTCAGACATCTAGTTCGTTCTGGCGCTACAGAGATGATTAATTTTGGTAAAAATACACAGTGGACTGGTCGTCAGTTAACTGTTGGTCTTACAATGCCAATTCTTTTATTTGGATCAACAATTGCCAAAGTTTTCATGGATGTTGATAAGGAACTTACTAGATTTGCTAAAGTATATGGTGGAGACCTAACAGCAAATACCACAGAAGCAACTAACCTTATGAAAGATCAGGTTCTAAGTCTTGCTAAAACAATTTCTGAACAGTTTGGCGTAGCGTCAAAGGAAACCGCCGCTCTTGCTGCTGATATCGCTGCAACTGGTTTAGAGGGCCAGAAACTTATTGACACTGTTTCTCAGACAACTAGACTTGCTGTTCTTGGTGACGTTGACAGACAAGAGGCAATGAAGGCAACTCTTGCTATGCAGTCAGCATTTAAACTTAATACAGATGAACTCGCTGAGTCAATTAACTTTTTGAATGCTGTTGAAAACCAAACATCAACAACACTTAATGATCTTGTAGAGGCAATTCCAAAGGCGGGTCCAGTAGTTAAGGGTCTTGGTGGTTCTATTAAGGATCTCTCTGTTTTGATGGTTGCAATGCGCGAGGGTGGTATCCCCGCATCTGAGGCTGCAAATGCTATTAAGTCTGGTATGGCTTCTCTTATTAATCCAACACAAAAAGCATCTGAGGTTGCAAGGAAGTTTGGTGTAGACCTAAACGCAATTGTTGACGCAAACCAAGGAAAGTTTATGCCAACAATTTTTGCTATGCAAGAGGCACTCAACGGACTTGACTCATTTGCTAAATCAAAAGTTATTGAAGAAATCTTTGGTAAGTATCAGTTTGCTAGAATGACTGCTCTTTTTAATAATATTGGAACCGCTGGGTCACAAAGCACAAAGGCATTAGAACTTGCTAATGCTTCTGTAGATCAACTTGCATCAACTGCCAATCAGGAATTAACGAGACTTACAGAGTCTGCTACTGTTAAGTTTGCAAGAGCAATGGAAACTGTTAAAAATGTATTGCTTCCAATCGGAAGCACTCTATTAGACATTGTTACACCAGCATTAACCACAGTAGCCAACCTATTTGAAACTGTAGGAAAGTTTATTGGAAACCTTCCAGAACCATTAAAGAACTTCTTAAAGACAATTGGTGGACTAACCCTTCTTGCTGGACCAATACTTATGCTTGGTGGTCTATTTACAAACCTTATTGGTAACGGAATAAAACTAGCAATGGGTATTGCGTCAATAGGTGCAAAACTTGCTGGTATCAAAGTTGGAGACTTACAGTTCTTAAGCCAAGAAACTGTTGCTGCTGCCGCAGGTTTTGATAATCTAACAACAAAAATTGGAAACCAAACAGACTCCTTAAAGTTTCTAAATAATGAAATGAAAACATATATTGCTTCACTTCAGCAGGTTTCTTCAAACCCCACAAACCTTGGAATGAATCCAAACGCACCAAGCGCTGCTCCTGCACCAGTAAAAAAGCAAAGTGGCGGAAAACTAGATGGATATGGTGGCGGAGATAAGATCCCAGCCCTACTTGAGCCAGGCGAGTTTATTGTAAGAAAAGAAATGGCTGCTAAGTATGCCCCAGTTCTAGAGAAGATGAATAATGGAAACTTAAATGGCTATAAAACTGGCGGGTGGCCTAAAGGAGAAAATCAAAATCCATTAGACTATAACACTGCTCTTTCTGGTGTTGGTGGACAATCAGTTCTTGCTGGCCTTCCCCTTCCAATAGTTGGACAAAGACAAATGCTCATGGTCGACCTTGATGACACTCTATGGGAGTACATGACTGCAAAAAATAAAACAGATCTTAGTTTCTTCAAGTTTGGAAAGTCACAACTTGAGCCAAGTCAAATAGAGCCAATTCAAAGAAATATAGATAGAATAAGACTTGCCAAGTCTATGGGAATGGAAGTTAGACTTGTTAGCCATAGAAATCAGACACTAGCCCCACAAGCATATCAAATTATTCAAGAACTAGGGCTTTCAGACATGTTTAACGAAAGCAATATGATCTTCAATAATACAGGCGGTTCTGCTGAAAAGTTTAAAAACGATCTTGCTGCTGAGTACGAAAGAATGGGGTACACCACTAGCCTTCTTGATGATAAAGGATCTACTAGAGCAAGAATGGCAAAGAATGGTCGATATGCTTTTTATAATACTGGTGGAATGGTTGGCGAAGATGGAATGCCAGTTAAGATGGGGGATGGCGGTCTTTTCTTAGGTCAAATAAGAGGATTTAAGGACGTAGAAAAGGCTAGAGGTCTTAGAGAGATGCTGGACCAAACTAATGAAGAAGCAACAACTGGAAGGTTTGCTTCAATGCCAGTGACAGAACTTGGAAATAAAGTTGTGAGTATCGGCGGCATGAGTTCAGTAATCCCAGGGATGAATGGTATTTATGAAATTAATGGAAAGAAGTATGCTGTAAAGATTCATAACACTTCTGATTCTGCATTGGTAGAGGCTCGTGGTGCGGCTCTTACAAGTAGTATTTTTGGATTAAAAACTCCAGATCAAGAAGTGATAAAGGTTAAGCATCCTGTTACGGGGGGTATTGTTTTTGCAGTAAGATCACCGTATGATGAAGCATTTGCACAAACCACAAATGAAATTCCTGCTGGCAATTTCTATGATCAAGCAATTGCTGCGATTGTTAGAAGAGATAAGGACCTTCAGGCAGACAATCTTTATGGCGGAATTGTTTCAGATGTTGGAGCAGGCTTCCTTTCTAATAAGGCATCACAGCCAAGAGAAATTGGAGTGCCGCTTCCTAGCGTTGGAGAACAAGCCGCTATAAACTTCTTAATGACTAAGGGAGGTGCTAGAAAGTGGTTTGCTGAGTCTACTGCTTACGTAGCACAACAAACAACTCCAGAACAATATGAGGCTGGATTTAAGGATGCTATTGCTAGAGCCTCTGCAAAAGCAGAAATGGCAATTGCACAAATACCAGATCTGACAGATCAAGAGCGTACCATGTACATGAGAATAGTCACGGATCTCAAAGAGGCCAACTCTATTGATTGGAAATCAATTCACAACTTCCATGCTGGGATTAAGCCAGAAGTTAAAAGACCTCCAACAGAGGCTGCTCTTGCTAAGGAAAAGGCTGCACAAGAACTTAAGGCTAGACAAAGTGGTGGACATATGGCTGCCTTTGAGTATGGCCTTCCTTTTGGTTTTGCCGCTGGCGGAATGATTCCAGAGCCAAGGGGAATGTTAAGAAATCCAAATATTTCAAAATATACAAGCATGAATGTTGCCAAGTTGAATAATGGTGGAGTTGCTGGGGTTGATGGTGGATTACTTAATAATGTTGTAGGAACAGCAAACTTTATTCAATCACTTCTATCACCAGTTGCAGGAATGATGAACTCTGGCGCAGTTTCAGATTTCTATTCTCAAGGAAGAGGATACTTACCTAACCAAAATGCAGAAGGGTTCTTTGAGGGAAGAGATACGCCAACAATGCTTGGTGCAGATGTTCTTGCCAGAATAAAGAAACTAAATCTTAGCAAGCAAGAAGAACTTATGCTTCAGGATGCTTTGGAAAAACATAGTGGTTATGGCTTAGAAAGCAAACAAGGTGGAGGCTTTGGGTCTAAAATGGCTTTGGCTGGACTAGACCCAAGCATAGTTGCTACAGGATCTCAAGCATTACAAGATGCACTAACACAAATTCTTGGTGACGAAATTGGAACAATTAGACTTTACAGAGCAACTCAAACAAGTGCTGCTGGAGCAGCCTTTGGTATGTCAGAAGGTCCAATTGAACCACCTCAGCCATATCGCTCAATGTCCTCCGATATTAGTGCTATAACAAAATTCCTTAATGCAGATCCATCTGGAAAAGTTACATCTAAAATTGTTGAGGTAGATGTTCCTAAGTCTGCAATTGTTGGAATTGCTGGAGTTAATTATCAAACAAACAATCCACAAGAAAAAGAGTTTATTGTAAGATCAGATCGTATGCCACCTAATGTTAGATACGTTGACCCTTATGCAAGAGGCGTTGGATTTGGCAATGCATCAGACCCATTCCTTTCTATGATCTCTCCTGTATCTTCAGGTGGCTCTAGACAGGCTGAAGACGCTTTTATTACAGATGCAGCCAAGAGACTTAATATGGGTGCAGGAAGCGGAATTAGGCCAGATGAAGCAGAAGCCATTAGAAAGATTATGCTTGGTAGAGCAATAAGTTCTGGACTGAGTGGTATTCCAACACGAGAAGCAGACAGAACTAAATTTATTAAGAGTGTACTAGGTCTAGATTATATTACTGGACCTATTGTTGCATCAAATCTTTCAAGAATTCTTGGCTCCCCAAGCATGACATCTTCTAATATGGACCCATCTAGTTATGGATATATGGGTGCGCCACTGAAGTTTGCAAGGGGTGGAAAACTTCCCGGATATGGGGGTGGAGATATTGTTCCAGCGATGCTGACCCCTGGTGAATTTGTTATGAATAAGGCTTCTACTAAAAAGTATGAGCCTATTCTTAATGCGATGAATCGTGGTGGAATCGCTGGATATGAACTGGGTGGGTTCCCAGCCATGACAAGTAGTTTTGACACAACCAATAAAGAAAAAGGAGCAAAAGGTGATTTTGGTATAACTGGTGCTGCTGGAACAAAAGGTATTTTTGGAGCATTAAGAAAAGATGAAGTTGCTGGACCTGTAGTAGAGGGTCTTATTTCTATAATAGGACTTGTAGCAGATAAGGTTCAGGTTGCAATTGATGAGCCAGGCGGAATTATAGATACTTTAGCAAGTGTAAATTATCCTAAACTTGAAAGAAAAAGAGAAACACTTGGACAAATGGCAGGAAAAGTAGATAAGGCTCACCTTGGACAACGCCCTGAAAACAGAGAAACTGTTGGAAAAACTTGGGATGTTTCTGGCCTTGCACTAGACAGTGGATTATTTAATTCTATGCTTGCACAAATATCAGATCCGGCACTAGGACAAACTGACGAAGATATTAAGAAGAGGGCTGCTGCTGCGATAGCAGACATGCGAGAACGTGGGGTACTGGAAGCATTTGGTAAAGATGAAAATGAAATGATGGCTATTACAGAAAATATTATAAGAACTGGACAGCACCCAACAACTCCAGCAGAACAGGAAGCAGCAACTACACTTTTTGAAACACTTAGTGTAGAGGCACTTAATTATATTAAAGAACACGGAGTAGATAAGTATCTAGAATCTGGACCAGAAAGAGGTACAACAGTTCCAAAACATTTACCAGGAATGATGACCGCTGGTGCGATTGGACGGACACAACAGGAGTTGGGAGTTATTCCTGGAGCAACATCAATAGAGGATGTTATAAGATTAAGTTCTCCAGAAACACAAGGAGCAGTATCTAAAATACTAACTGGCCGTTTGCAAACAGAAATAGATAATCCAAATCCTAGAATAATGGCATCAACTGGAAAGTCTGAACAGGAAGTTAAAGCAGAATTACAACGTATGATGGATACTGCTAAACAGTTTAATTTTGAGACTAAAGACATTACTGAAGATATAGTTAAACTAGTTGCTAATATGCCAGAAGAGATTAGAAAAGCAGTTATAGCAGCCGAGCCAAAATTTCAAGAAATTGGAGAGACTTTTGGGGTAGACGTTGCTGCTGGAACTATCAATGGACTTAAGGTTGGATTTGCAAAAGAAGCAGAAACTGGATCACCTTCTAAAAAGGCTGAAAGGATCGGTGACGAGGGTGGAAAGAATGTTGCTTCAGGAACTCTTCAAGGAATAGAAAAGGGGCTTCAGGATGCCTCTAAAGGCAAGGCAGAGGCTATTGCTCGCCGCCAAGCGGCAAGCATGGAAACAAAATCATTACAACAAGAACTGTTTAGTATTTCAAGCAATACTCAACAAAACCCTAATAGCGAACAAGCAAAGCAGGCTGCTGTTAGAAAAGTTGAAATTGACAAGCGTCTAGCAGAACTTGCACAACAGCAGTTAGACGACCAAAAGGTTATTACTAATCTTGTTGAACAAGAGAAGAGTCTTAAGGCGGAAAAGAATAATATTGAACAGTCTGCTGTTGGTGAAACTCAAACTACTTCAAATACTACACAACAGCCAACATCAACAGATTCAGCAGAACAAGAGGCTTCTGATAAGAATACAAGGGCAAAGACTAAAGAAGCAGATGCTTCTAATAAAGTTATTGATAGATCAAATAAACTTGCTAAGGCTTCTAGTGGTTTAAGTAGTGCAATGAGTAAGGCAACTATGGGTGCTATGACGGTTTCTGGCATGATGTCTTCATTCTCAATGTTTAATCCTGCAATTGGTGAAGCAGTTAATGGAATAAACAATTTTGTGTTTGGTCTTTCTGCTGCTATGGGCGCTGTTCAGATGGTTGTTTTGGCAATGAATGCTTTGGCTGCTTCATCTGCAAGGGCCGCTGCTACACAAAGTGCTGGCGGTGCGGTAGGTATGGTTGGAAAACTTTCAATGTTATTGACTAATCCATATGTTGCAATTGGAGCAATTGCTGTAGTTGGCGTTGTTGCGGCAGTTGCTTGGTGGATGAACAAGACAGCACAAGAAGCAGAGAAGATGCGTAAAGAAGCGGTTGCTGCATTTGCTGAACCTACAGAGGCTGCAAGATTCTTTGGACAACAACTAAAGAGTAACGTAGATGCATTAAAGGCAGTCAGAGTAAACTCTGCACTTTTGTCTAGAGAGTCTAGAGCACCACAACTGGTAGACCCACAACTTGTAGAGGCAATAAAGAAAGACTACGCAGATCTTATAGGCAAAATAAATACTATGTCGGCAGAGGGTGCTGCTACAGAACTTGCTATGGCATTTAATAGTATGGTAGCAAGGGGACTGAGTGTTAAAGAAGCAAAGTCTGCTATTACTGCTATTGCAGATGAGGCTGGTCAGGCTGGCGGTCTTGCTTTGGCAACAGCATTTACTAGCAAGGTTAAAGGCACGGAAGATGTAGTTCAATCACAGATAGATGTTCTTAATGCTCAAGGAGACATAGCCCTTAAGTTGTCTGAAAGAGTCGCAGATGCACAAATGAAACTTGCAGACTTTGAAATTCCTAAAGAACTAACACAGGCTTTAAATGCTGTTGACGACCTTAACAAAACTAGTGGCGCTGGAGCGTTAAATTCTGCAACTAATCAATACGATATGGGAGACCAATTCTTAGGCACAGTGACACAAGGTAGTTTCATGGATAACTTCAATTTATTGATAACGGGTGGACTTGCTACCGTTGTTCAAGGCGCACTAGGTGGCGGGATGGATGAGGCAGTAATAAGAGATTTACAAAATGCCTATGACCTAATTAAAAAAATTGCAGATTCAGCAAAAACGGGAGCAGAGAGTTCTGGATTGGTAACAGAATATGACGATCTAATAGAACGTATTAGGAAACAAACTTCGGGAGTGTTCGACGCTAATGCACAGAAAAAACTAGAAGAGGTTACACGTCTTTTAGAATTAAGTGCTAATGAAGCAAAAAATCTTGCTACTAACGTTAATGAATCAATAAGACTAATGGGACAGTTTGGCACATTTAGCGGAGAGATACTTAAAAAACTTATTGATACTGACATACAACTACTTGCAAATGACCCTGGGACTGCTGAACAGGTAAGGTCGTCAACATCTAGACAGTTTGACGCTATGGGTAAGACGCAACAGGCCATACAAGATAAAATGATAGCCGCCTCAGAACAAAAAGCAGGACTGAGTGACGAAGAAAATCAAAAAATGCAGGAACTACAACAAAAACAAAAAGAAGGCATTGCTCTGTCCGTAGAAGAGAACAAAAAGTTATATGACTATTTGGTTATGCAACAAGATGCTGTGCTTGCCGAAACAGAATTAAAAAATCTAAGAGAGCAAAGTTTAAAAAACGAACAATCAATTACGGAAGTTTTATTCGACAAAGCGCCACTTCTTGCAGAAATTGCAAATGACATTAGATTCAATACAGAAATGGACGCAAAAGACAAAGCGTCACAACTACAGACTATTGTAACTGCTGCAAAATTTGGTTTTGGCGCAACAGAAAAAGACATTAAAAAACTTACAGATGAAACCGGAAACCTTCTTTGGAATTGGCAAGCAATTCTAGAGACAATAACTGACATTGAGGTGCAGACGCTTGAAGTAGAGTCACAGATAAAAGACAATCAAGATTCAATTATGGCTGCAATTAAAGCACAAGTAAAGCCAGATTTAGAGGCATCTAAAAAGAGATTAAATTCACTTCTTAAAGAAAAAGAAGCGGCGTTAGACGCTATTGATGCTAGAAGAAAAGCAGCAGATAAGGCTCTTCAAGAAGATTTAGATGGTTCGCAAGCCAAGCAGGATGCATATAAATTAGAGCAAGATAGAATTAATAAACTTACAGACAACTATGTAAATTCTATCAAAAGAAAGTCTGAGGCAGATTCATATTATGCAAATCAGGCAAAAACTGGTCTTAGCGCAATACAACAGTTAGCGTCTGGTGACGTTTTTGGGTTCCTTAGTTCTAGAGAACAAATGGGTGATGCTGCTACACAGCAGGCTTCTGATGAGGCTATGCAAAATATTGAAGATAGAAGAAAAGCCGAACTTGACCTGATTCAAGAAAAAATGGATAGAGAGTCAGACTATCAAAAACAAAGACAAGCAGATCATGACACAATGATGAGAAATCTTGACCGTGAGGCAAGGGCAACGAGGGATGCATATGTAAGACCTATTAGCGAAGCGCGTACACTTTCTAGAGAACTTCAAACAATATTAAACTCAGATCTTCCAAGAGCAGTTGCGCTTTATGGCAAGGCTTATGAAACAGATGCGGTTAAGCCTATACAAACAAGTTATGAAATTATGCAAAGGCTATTGTATGCAACTCAACTTGCTAGGGGGAAGAGTTCTGAAACTGCATTTAAAGAAGTGTTTGGGGTTGCAGCATATAATGAACAAATGCCATCAATGAACGCACGTCAAGCGGGGGTAACGGTTCCAACCCTTACTGCTCCTAGCGGGGCCGCTCTTCCAACCTTTAATGAAAATACAGGTATTCAAGGTTTTGGTGGTGGAGTACAGGCAACAAATATTAATGGAGTACAGGTCACTGGATTTAACGTACCATATGCTGGAACGAGTCCATCTCAAACATACCCACAACAAGTCTCTATGGGTGCAGTATTTGGCAACACCTCTGGCCCAAGCACATCAATGCCTCTTGTTGCACAAGCAGGAACAGGAAACTATATAAGAGCGGGCCAATCACTAGAAAACCCAATAGTACTAGATTCCCTCCCACAGACAGTGGACTCCTCAGTTTCTCTAGCCGCGTCTGGCACTACTTTTGTTAAAGTAGGAACAACTGTTTATCAATGGGATGGCGCGGGTTGGGCTCCCAGAATGGATGTAAGGGCTAGCGGCGGTTTGATGAAAAAATATCCAAGAGGTGGAAGGGTTTCTGGGGCGGGAACAGGAACATCTGATTCTATTCCAGCCATGCTTTCAAATGGTGAATATGTTATAAAAGCATCTAGTGTTAAAAAGTATGGCACTGGAACAATGGATGCCATTAATAGTGGCACTATTAAAATGATGCTTGGTGGAGATGTAACTTCTACCCAAGCACAATTCCTTTCGGGGCAACAACTTGCTGGAAGAGTAGAAAATCCTAGAACCTCTGCGACATCAAATGCTACACAGGCACAGCAATCCGCTTACGGAGCAGGATTCGGTTCTGGACTTACAGGATTCAACTCTGGGTTTGTTGCTCCATTTGCTGCTCCAAATAGTGATGGTCAGTTGGCAGTAAATTATGCAGCAGCACAGATTGGAGATCGTTATAATCTTAGTCCCGATCCACCAAATACTTGGGGTTGTTCAGTTCTAACAGCATGGGCTTATGGTGAAGGAGTTCCAGATGGTTGGAAAAAATATCCTTGGGATACATATTCAACTAGTCAAATGGATAGTTCAAATAAAATACTTTCAAGAGCGTCTGGTGCGCCTGGAGATGGTAGTTCTCCACAAATTCCAGAAATAGGGCTACTCCCTGGAGACTTGATCTATTTCACTAATACTGGACTGGGACCATCTGGAAAACATATTGGTCTTTATGCTGGCCCTGGAAAATTGCTTCACGCTGGAGATCCAGTTGCAGAAATGGATCTACAATCTGATTGGAACAGACTGTATTTTGATTCTGCTGCACGACCAGTTCCTAAATTTGCTGCTGGAGGAATAATAAAAGGTCAAGGAACTGGAAAATCAGATTCAATATTGGCAAGAGTGTCAAATGGAGAGTATGTTATAAATGCAGATGCAACAAGAAGGAATAAAGGAATATTAGATGCTATAAATAATGGAACACAGTTGCCTAAATTCTCTATTCCAAATGCTCCATCTATGGGAAGTGTCAATCATGTTGTAGATAGCAGAACGTCAAATAGTATTGTAGTGAACGTTAATGGCGCTAAGGACTCTAGAAAGGTCGCCGCCGACGTTCTTGATATAATAGAAAAGAATTTCTCAAAGTTTAATAACAACTCAAGGATGGTAGTGTAATGGCGACAGTAACTTTAGATACAACTTGGCAAAGACCAGCAATGGTTATTTTTACCGAAACTCAACCATCTGCATCTGTTGCATCTGCTGGCCTTTGGAACCTTGGCGCTTCAGGAACTTATATATATCTTACAGATGATAACAGGTCGGATCTGCAAGTTAGTTTAGAAAGAATTGAATACAAAAAAAGAATGATCAATGGTAGAATGAGATCCTATCACGTTGCAGATAAAAAATCTTTTTCATTTTCTTGGAACGATGTTCCATCTAGATCTAGCGGCGTTTCAGAAGTTTCTATTGGAAATGGCTCCGCAAGTGTTTGGGCTGGCGGAAGAGAGATGGTTGACTGGCACAGCGAACACACTGGAAGTTTTTATATAGTTCTCGTGTATGACACTACAGATCTATCAAACTCTGTATTAAACTTTAAAGCAGAATCTTACAACGTATTCTTTGACAGTATTTCTTACAATGTGAAAAAAAGAGGAACAATTTATGATCTTTGGGATGTCTCTATATCTTTGGTGGAGGTCTAATGCTTGACTATGGATCAATTAGAGATATATTTAAATCTTCAGACACCTTAGAAACCAAGCATCTTGTTCTTGGTGAGTGGAACATGAACAGGTCTGTAAAGATCCAATACTATGGATTGTATTCTTCATTTTCTGCATCTTTTATGACTAATGATAATAAAATAAATTTGGGAAAACATTATTTAATTTATGACGAAGCAACACCAGATGAGTCTGAGATATCTAAAACAGAGTTTTATTATTCAAAACTTGCCTCAGTGTTTGAACCAAATAGGCCAGATCCCGGAATTGTTTTGTTACACAAGTGGAGCGGTATGCCTTTCGCTGCAAGCGCAAAAATGTTAAAAATAGCAAACCTTGTTCCCACTGAGCCAAGGTTTTATCCACAGTTTGCGGAAAGAAAATATGATTATTTTAATTCTGCAAAAACATATGACAAGGTTGCAAATGGAACAGTGTATAGCACAGAAGCCTTAGATGGTTCAACAATTTCTGTTCAAGCGCCTAGCATAACTGGTGTAACAAAAACAAGTACTTCCCTTAAAGGAATCAATCCATTTGTTGTATATCAAGATTCTTTCCCGATGAACAAGATTGTGATTAAAGTTCAGAACCACCTATCCGTACCAGACCTTTTCTCTGTTGATATTTTAAATGACAATAATACATGGACTACTGTATATCCTGTCGGAAGTTCTTCGTCTGTAGACTTTAACGATGGAACGCTAGAGTTATATTTCAACGGATCAGCATCAATAACAAACTCTTTTACTAAAACAGTTAAGTATGTAGATGATTTAGAAAATGTAGCATCTGAATCAAATCCCGACACCATAATAATAAAGGGAATAAGGTTTAATGTATTCTCAATGACACAGTTTACTGGTAAGAAAAAAAAGGATGGATATGATTTTGTAATGCCAACCTCCTTAGAGTTATTAGAAATATCTCCAAGGCTAGAAATTGACTTAACTTCCTATACAGAATCTTTTTCTGTTTCTTCAGAAATTCCAGAATCTTCTTTTGGACTGCCAGTAGGTGGTGTTGTTAACTCAACTGGAGATATAAAACTATCTAATCAAGATAAAAACTTTTTATATGCAAGCAAGTTTTCTGAATTAAAAATGTTAATTCCAGATGTGTTATTTAAATTCTATCAATTATTTACAGTCGATGCGGTTGAATACACTATTCCAATTAAACAAATGTACGCAGTTGCATGGAACGTGTCTGAAGACTTTTCTGTATCAGTATCACTTGAAGATAAATTTAAAATATTTAAATCAACTAAAGTTCCAGACCTTGTTTTTCCAACTACTAATGGAATACCATTCTCAGTAATTATTTTAATGCTTTTGGATAATTGTGGAATAACTGGATATGAGTTTAAAAAAAGTGCTGGAAAAACAAATGACTCAGTAAACAATGACTCAGAGGACACTAAGATAGATAATTTCTTTTGTAGAAAAGAACAAACGCTTATGGAGGTATTAAGCGATATTGCAATGAGTACACAGTCAGCAATGTACATCGACGCTTCTGGAAAACTTAATGTTCTTACAAAAGAAAGACTAACTAGCAATGTTACAAGTACACAGTCTTCTAGCAGCAATAATGGTACAGACTTTTGGATACTTGGTGACGAAGTTAGGATATCAGACACAAAAGAATATGCAACTGCAGCATCATACAGTGCAAACATGATGAGCCTATCTGAATCAAAAATTCTTCCAATTACAGATGGAACTGTTCAGTATCATTTTTATAATGTTGCAAGAACGCCCGGAAAAATTCTACTTGAAAAGGGGATAGATGAAGATCTGATAAAAGATGTTCCTGCTTCAATTTTAGCGTTCAGCGACTACACCTATAAAAACACTATGCTTTGGTCTCCTGGAGAATCATCAGATGCTGTTCTTGGAGCGGCGAACCTTTTAGGCAACATCCCCCTTGATGGCCCAGCAGAAAGTTTAAAGTATACAAGTGGAACTACTAAAAGAGTTATTGAGGCATATGACGAAGAAGATGCTGTTAGGGTTTTATATGAGGGCTTGCTGAGTACTCAGCCAAACCTTGCTAAAAAACTTGAGATTCTGCTAGACTCAAATGAAGTAGTTACAATGACTCAGTATAAAGGACATGTGTCGATTGACAATGAGTATATAAAATATAATGGAAAAATATTTTTAACTGGAAAAACAAGCAAAAAATTAATTATGTCTCAAGAAGAATATGATTATGAAAAGGCAAGTATTGGTATTGGTAAGTCTCTTATACCAGTTGGTTTGCTAGTAGATGTCGAGTTTGAGTTAACATCTGGAACTCCTTCCAATGAGGGAAAGTACAGATATACAATTGTTTCAGATGGTCGTGGTGCGCTTGACAGTAAAAAGGCCCAACACTCAGCATTTAGTGAAGAAAGAGATGACATTGACGATGCTAATAAGTTTACTGTAATTCTTGGTGGAACAAAAAGAAATTCTAAAAACTTTGGCAATCAGTTAACAACTTCAACCTCCTATGACTTAACAAAAGGTCTTGGCCCAGCAAAGGACATATTTCAAAATAAATCAAATAGTTTGAAAAAGGCGTATCTTGGATACCTACATATCCGTGGACCAAAGTCTCCACAAAGAGATCAAAGGAATTTAGAGGGAGTTGGAACTGCATCTTTTAATATTTCTTCTATGGTTGTCAAATTAGACGCAACAGATAGACAAGTGGATAGGTCTTTGTTGTCTATAGATCAAGAGTTTAGAAAGTTTCTCCCATATATCTATACTGTTGGAGATAAGTACATTAGTGGTCAAGCGATTGATGTAGGGTTTAGACCAAATTACATATCTACTAGGATGCGACTCACCTCTGACGCTAAAGAGTTACAAGATAAAACAAGAATACAACAAACAAACTCTGCTATTGCTGGTATAGCAATAGACTACAACGAAGATGATAAAACTGGATACTATTTAGAGGTTCAATCAGAGGCTGATAACAGAAGACCAGTTAGAACTTTGTGGAATAATTTAAGATTTTATAAAGTCTATTCGAATAAAGATGGCAAGTATGTTGCTTCTATATTATTAAAAGCACCTGTAGCCGCTCTTACTGTAACGTCTGGACAGATATCTTTGACAGACGATCCAGAAAGCAACTTTGACCCATTCTTTACTTTATCTATTGCAGTTGAAAGAGGAAAAGACTATACAGAGTTTACCGTATATTACGGAGATAATATTGTTGGAAGGTTCAAGGAAAACAATAAAAGAAACACTACTCCAAGAACATCTAAAATTGCCTTGTTTGTTAGAGATGACTCAGAGGCAATTTACGAAGACGTGCTTGCGGCAGCATTGCCATATGACAGTACAGAAAAAATGGAGAAGTTTTTCTTTTCAAAGCCTGCAACAAAAATTGTTCAGGCGGGTACAATTCCACTAGACAGGCAGTTCTTTTTAAAGTCCTCAATTAATGACGCTAAGAAGATGAAGGTCTATTATAACGACTTTGCTAGATTGGTTAG
>OFRA01000164.1_pt1 | contig 16982 bp, 14 predicted proteins | sample 1543001 | NCBI WGS metagenome assembly OFRA01 (sample SAMN07774221, study PRJEB24372) | wastewater metagenome | isolation source: Lake Maggiore Verbania | place: Italy: Verbania | collected 2015-12 | reverse complement strand
CTTGGAAGCATTTAAGACAGCTGATCAAGTTCTATTATCAGGTGTTCAAGGAATTACAGATTTGATTACAACTCCTGGATTGATAAATCTAGATTTTGCTGATGTTAAAAGCGTGATGGCTGGCGCAGGTTCTGCATTGATGGGAATTGGTTCTGCTCGAGGTGAAGCAAGATCAATCAGAGCTGCCGAACTTGCAATCTCTAGCCCACTTCTTGAAGCATCAATTGATGGCGCGCATGGCGTACTGCTTTCAATTGCTGGTGGATCAGATCTTGGTTTATTTGAAATTTCAGAAGCTGCTGAACTAGTAGCAAAATCTGCTCATCCAGATGCAAACATAATTTATGGAACTGTAATTGATGATGCGTTAGGGGACGAGGTACGTGTAACTGTGATTGCTGCTGGCTTTGACGGTGGACAACCAAAGCGTATGGTGATGCCGGTAATTGATGCAGCCACTATTAGTGGTGAGGCAGATCCAATAGCTGCTAATGATCCACTTGCAGTCGCACTTGATTTAAATGTTGGTGATTCAGATCGTCCACGTAAGCGAATTACCTTTGAAGACCTAGTTGCAGAAGATGAGATCGATATCCCTGATTTCATGCGGTAGTAGCCATAATGGCTCGACTGCTCTTTACTGCTAGACAATTTGGTTCCCTGGCTGATCCAGTATCAAGTGGCAATATTGAAAGATTATCTAGCCTAGTTGCTAAACCAATTCAAATAATGACCCAAGATCACGGCAATCAAGTTTCTGTTATTGAACAATCAATATCAGCACCCGTTGCTGATGCAATTGTTAGCAATAATAAAGAGATTGCGTTAGTGGTCCGAGTGGCTGACTGCCTGCCACTGCTTTTGTATTCAACTAATGTAATTGCCGCAGTTCATGTGGGGCGAAAAGGATTAATGAATCAGGTGGCAGTTAATGCTGTGGCAGAGATGAAAAAACTTGGAGCAAAAGAGATAACAGGTGTTGTTGGGCCGCATATTTGCGGTCAATGTTATGAGGTGGGCGCAGATATTTTTGCTGAAGTAACAGCTGCCTACCCTGCAACTTTTAAGAAGCAAAATCACCTTGATCTATATGCCGGATTAGTTTCCCAGTTACCTGAAGTTAAGCTTTCAAATGTTAATTTATGTACCAAAGAGAACACTGATTACTTCTCATACCGTGCCCATGGTGAAGGTGGCAGACAGGTTGGAGTGATAAGTCTATGAGCCGAAAGCAGGAAATTGAGGAAAATCTAAATCAGGTAAGGGAAAAAATCGCAGCAGCGGCTAAAAAAAGCGGTCGAGATTCCAATGACATCAATTTAATTGCTGTAACCAAAACCTTTCCCATTTCAGATTTAGAAATCCTCTACTCCTTAGGTTTACGGGAGTTTGGTGAAAATAGAGATCAGGAAGCAAGTGTTAAAGCCAAGGAACTTCCGCAAGATATCAACTGGCATTTTCAAGGAGGAATTCAGAGCAATAAGTTAAAATCAATATGCAGTTGGGCCTCAGTTATTCACTCTGTTGATCAATTTAAATATGCCCAAATAATCTCAGAGCAGCCAAATCCAAAACCAATGCAGATTTTTATTCAGGTTTCATTGGATCAACCGCCTGAATCTAGGGGAGGGGTAGATCCAGCAAAATTGACTGAGTTAGCAAATCAGATTTCATCACTTGCAAATATAAAGATTCTAGGTTTAATGGCGGTTGGGCCGGTGGATCAAGCGGTTGAGCCAGCATTTGCAAGATTGCAGCAAATTCAAGCAAGCTTTTTAAGCCAGTTTAAAGATGCAGTTTTTCTCTCCTCTGGCATGAGTGGGGATTATGAAATGGCTATTTCTTATGGTGCGACACATCTACGAATTGGCAGTTCAATCCTCGGTATTAGACCCCCCATCAAATAGATTTATGCCATGGCTAGTGCATTTAAGCGAGTTGCTGGATACCTCGGACTCATGGATGAGGAAGAGTTAGACCACGGAACAAATCAGTTAACTGAGCGAGCACCCAGATTAGTGCGTGCAAATAGCAAGCCAATGGCAAAATCAAATGTTGAATTGATGCCACATGTTGAGTCATCAAAAATTATGGATCATATTATTTCGTTAACACCTCGCACCTACAGCGAAGCACGTCTAATCGGTGAGCATTACCGTGAGGGCAAGCCAGTCATTATGAATTTGAGTGACATGGAAGAGAGTGAGCGCAAACGCTTAGTTGATTTCGCATCTGGTTTAGTTTTTGGTCACCATGGCAGCATTGAAAGAGTTACTCCAAAAGTATTTCTACTAACCCCTCCAAATGTTTCAGTTAGTGTTGAAGATAAAACATCAGCAGCACAAGCAAGTTTCTTTAACCAAAGCTGATTTAGCTTTCTTCTAATGAGTTTCATTCTTAGCCTTGTTTATTGGTTACTCAATTTATTCTTAATTGCTCTAATTGGTCGATTAATTCTTGATTACATTCGGATTTTTTCACCAAATTTTCGTCCCCGTGGAATATTTCTAGGGATTGCAGAATTGATTTATTCAGTTACGGATCGACCACTTAGTTTTGTAAGGCAATTTGTGCCACCGCTACGGTTAGGCGGTATTTCACTGGATCTTTCTTTTATCGTTGTGTTTTTCGTAGTTCAGTTACTGATGCGTTTAGTAATAATTCTTTAGTTCTTTACTAGATTTAACCAAAGTCCAAGCTCGTTGCCATCACTGCTTTGACCTTTATCTTGCACCAAATTGGTAGCCAAAACCTCTGCGCTAATTTCAGCAACAGCTGATGTGATTGCGGATGCAACCTGGTCAGGAGCGTTCCAATTAACGCTAATTCGATCACTTACATCTAAGCCAATCTTTTTGCGCTCCTCTTGGATTGCTCTAATTACCTCACGTACTAGTCCTGATTGAATTAGCTCAGGGGTTAATGCCAAATCTAAAGCCAAGCTTTCACCGGCATGAGATGCAACCGACCAACCGGTTCGAGGTGTTTCAGTTACAACCAAATCATCAATATCAATCTCAGCAGACTTTGAACCATTTGTTAGGTCCACCGATAATTTAAAGGATTTATTCTCGCGCAGGTGTTTAACCATTTCTGTGTGATTAGCTGAGGTGATTGCCTTAGCTATTATTTGAACATCAGCACCAAATTTCGTGCCAAGAGTTCTAAAGTTAGCCTTGACTGATACATCTACTAAATCTGCTTCGGCGACATGAATGCCATCTAATTTGAGGATATTTAATTCTTCGGCGATATGAGTCTTAATTTCCTCAGAAATCTTTGCCCAACCAGGAGCTGAAACAAGTGCTCTGGAAAGTGGCTGACGAATCTTTACCCCAGATTCTGCTCGGGCAGATCTTCCTAATTCAACTAAGCGCCTTGATAGCGCAACAGAGGTTGATAGATTCTCATCGATCATCTTTTCATTGGCAACCGGAAAATCAGCCAAATGCACAGATTCAACCTGGTCAGCTTCAGCAACTTTAATCAAAGATTGCCAAACATGTTCGGCAATAAATGGCACCATTGGAGCCAGCAGGAGAGTCAGATTCTTTAAGCAAAAATAAAGAGTGTTTAGGGCAACTTCATCGCCATCCCAAAAGCGGCGGCGTGATCTGCGCACATACCAGTTGGAAAGATCATCGATAAAGGCTGCCAGAAGTTGACCAGCCTCTTGTGAATCAAAATTTTCAAGTGCTTGATCTACGCCAACAATTAATTTGTTTAATTCGGAGAGAATCCACTTATCCATCAAAGTTAAATCAGCTGAAACTTTTGAAACTTCAAAATCTGCAGCATTGGCATAGAGAGTGAAGAAGGAGATTGTGTTCCAGTAGGTAAGCAGAGTTTTACGAACTACATCAGAGATTGCATCATGTCCTACCCGACGAGCACTCCAAGGTGATCCAGCAGCCAGCATGTACCAGCGCACAGCATCAGCGCCATGCTGATTCATTAATGGCATAGGTTCAAGCACATTTCCAAGGTGCTTACTCATCTTTCGACCATCTTTATCCAAGATATGTCCTAAACAAAGAACAGTTTTATATGAAGATTTATCAAAAACTAAAGTGCCAATTGTCATTAATGTGTAGAACCAACCTCTAGTTTGATCAATGGCTTCGCAAATAAAATCTGCAGGGTAGGCGGCGTTGAACTTCTCAACCGATCCAGATTGGTGTGGGTAACCCCATTGGGCAAATGGCATTGCACCTGAGTCATACCAGCAATCAATTACCTCGGGAATTCTTTGCATGGTTTCAGAACATTTATCACACTTGAATTTAATGTCATCTACAAAGGGACGATGCGGATCTAATTTGCTTAACTCTTGACCTGCTAATTTTCCAAGCTCGGCAAGGGAACCTACACAGATTTCATGCTTATTTTCACATCTCCAAATTGGTAAAGGTGTGCCCCAGTAACGATTACGCGATACCGCCCAGTCAATATTGTTATTCAACCAATCACCAAATCTGCCAGTTTTAATCGTTTCTGGATGCCAATTAGTTTTTGAGTTCTCTCGTAGAAGATCTTCTTTAATTGCAGTGGTTTTTACATACCAAGAAGGTTGTGCGTAATACATCAAAGCTGTGTGACATCTCCAGCAATGAGGGTAGGAGTGCTCAAACTGTAAACTTTTAAACATCAAGCCACGAGATTTCAAATCCTTAATCAGAGCTTTATCAGCATCTTTGAAAAATACACCGCCAATTAATGGCACCTCTTTTTGGAAATGGCCATCTGGGTTAACTGGATTTACAACCGGCAGGTTGTATTTGCGACAAACTTCTAGGTCATCTGCTCCAAAAGCTGGAGATTGGTGAACTAAACCGGTGCCATCTTCAACTGTCACGTAATCGGCTAGAACCACAAAATGAGAGTCATTGATTTCGACAAAATCAAAGGGCCGGGAATATTTCGTATGTTCAAGATCCTTACCAATGAAGGTGGCAATTACTTTTCTATCTTCACCTAACACGGAGGCCAAATCTGCTGCCACAACTAACCGTTCGGTCTTTTCATCAACAGTAATTTCAACTACTTGGTACTCAACCTTTGGGTTAACAGCTACTGCTGTATTTGATACCAATGTCCAAGGTGTTGTAGTCCAAACCAACAGGCTTGCTTTCAGTTCGGCTAATTTTCCCGAAGTTACTGGAAAGCGAACAAAAACTGATGGGTCTTTAATAGTTTCATATCCTTGGGCTAATTCATGATCTGATAATCCAGTTCCGCATCTTGGGCAGTACGGCGCAACCCGATGATCTTGAACCAATAACCCTTTGTTCCAAATTTGTTGAAGCGACCACCAAACACTCTCGATATATTCTGGCGACATAGTCCAATACGCTTCATCGAAATCAACCCAAAAGCCCATTCGTTTTGTCATGTCCGTAAACTCATCAACATGTCGCTGCACTGACTCTTTGCATTTTTCATTAAAGGCTGCAACACCGAATTTTTCAATATCTGCTTTACCTGTGAAGCCCAACTCTTTTTCAACAGCAATCTCAACTGGCAAACCATGGCAATCCCAACCAGCTTTGCGAATTACTTGCTTGCCTTTCATTGTTTGAAAACGGGGAAACAAATCCTTAAATACTCGCGCCTCAATATGGTGTGTACCCGGCTTACCATTTGCAGTTGGTGGGCCTTCATAAAAACTCCACCGAGCTGCACCATTTCTATTTTCAACTGATTTTTCAAAAACCTGATTTTGAGTCCAAAAATCTAGAATTCCCATTTCCATTGCAGGCAGATCAATTTGCGCAGGTAAGCTATTAATCTTGCGCTTCTTATTCATATCCACCCCGCATTCTAACGCGGGAACAATCCAATTCTTCCTCTCATTTTTCCCTACGGGGGTGGCGGTTGGTAATTAGTTGGGCCAAGCCATAACCTTTCCCCCTTCAGGGGGTAATGTGGCTATCAAGAAGTTGTTTAAGAAATCATCAAAGAAAAATTCAAAATCAGCAGCAAAAAAGCCTGCTAAAAAAGTGGCTAAAAAGGTAGTGGCTAAAAAGCCTGCACCTAAGAAAGCTGCAAAAAAGATTGCCAAACGCTCACCAAATATTGTTAAGCCATCACTAGCCAAAAAACCTAGCTTCAAAAAAGCGCCGGGAAAACCCTTTCCAGCAAAATTACAAACTTCAACATCTGGTTCTTCAACCACAATTTCAGTAACGTCAACGATGCCAAATGCAAATGCACAACCAATCGTAGAAGAACGTAGATTGGTGATGTTGCCACCGCCTAAGCCAGTTCTTAAGTCCAAGAAAGCTGCTGCGCTTAAGCCGATTAAAAGCGCACCAGCGCCTTTAATTGTTAACTCAGGTGAAAATGCTTGGAACGCCGCCGAACTAAAGAGCATAAAAGCTGAACTATCAAAAGATTTGATTCGCTTAAAGAAAGAGTTAGAAATCGCAGAGGCTGAAATGGAAGATTTAGTTGAAGCAGCAGGTGTTGGAGCTGGCGATGACCAAGCAGATGCTGGTGCGAAAACCTTTGAACGCGAACATGAGATGTCTTTGGTTTACAACGCCAGAGATATGGTGCAACAAACCGAGCGAGCTTTAGAGAGAATTGAAAGTAAAACCTACGGCAAGTGTGAAGAATGTGGAAACTTTGTTGGTAAAGCTAGATTGCAAGTTTTCCCACGCGCAACTCTTTGTATGGTTTGTAAGCAAAAGGAGGAACGACGCTGAACTTAATTCAGCGAAAGTGGTTAGCGGTAACCGCTCTAATAGTTTTTGCCTTAGATTATTTAACTAAAACTTTAGCTCTAAATTACCTAACAACGCAGCCAAAACAAATCCTTGGAACCTTCCTGCAGCTTCGGTTAACTTTTAATTCAGGTGCAGCTTTTAGCCTTGCCTCTAGTGGCACGATATTTTTATCCTCCTTTGCAATCATAGTTTCGGCAGCGATTTTCTATTATGGAAGAAAAGTAACCTCCAAGCGATGGGCGTTCGCCCTAGGTCTTGCACTCGGTGGAATATTTGGAAATTTATCAGATCGAATATTTAGACCACCAGGTGCGTTACAAGGAGAAGTAGTTGATTGGATTCAACTTCCGAACTGGCCAGTTTTTAATGTTGCAGATATGGCAGTAGTTAGCGCAGCTTTTGTAGTTTCATATTTAAGTTGGAAGAATGTGCCATTTAGCAAGAATCGAGATGATTCATGAGTGAACGTGAAATTAGGAATCTCTCTATTCCAGAAGGATTAAATCAAGAGAGAGTGGATGCAGCGCTATCTAGATTATTAGGGCTCTCTCGCAATGTAATTGTTGGATTAATTGAGCATGGAGAGATTTCCAAGGATGGAAAAGCAGTTGGTAAATCAGATCGAGTAGCAACTGGTGATCAACTAGAGATTTTGCTGCCGGCCGCAAAGGGTGAAGCCAAATTAGTTGCCACGCCAATTGATGGTTTAAAAGTTGTTTATGATGATGAGTTTTTAATAGTGATTGATAAACCTGTTGGAATTGCCGCTCATCCAAGTCCTGGCTGGCAAGGAGCCACTGTAGTTGGCGCCATATTTGCAGCTGGTTACCAATTGGCAACTTCAGGAGCTGCTGAGCGACAAGGTGTTGTGCATAGATTAGATGTTGGAACTTCAGGTTTAATGGTGGTTGCAAAAAATGAGGTTGCTTATTCAAATTTGAAAGATCAGTTTAGGGATCGCACGGTGTCAAAGGTTTATCATGCATTAGCGCAAGGTCATATGGATCCAACAGTTGGCACAATTGATGCACCAATTGATAGGCACCCAAGAGAGGATTATCGATTTGCTGTTGTGGCAAATGGCAAACCAAGTATTACTCACTACAAAACATTAGAGGTTTTTCCAGCGGTAACTTTGCTAGAGATTGAACTTGAAACTGGCAGGACTCATCAAATACGAGTTCACTTTTCAGCACTTCATCATCCATTAGTTGGCGATTTAACCTATGGATCAGATCCCGCCCTAGCCACACGCCTTGGCATCACCAGACCATGGCTGCATGCAAAGCAGCTCGCTTTTGATCACCCAGCAAGTGGTGAACGTTTATCCTTTAATGCAGAGTACCCAGCGGACCTGACACGCTCATTAGAGGTACTTTCAGATATTTCCCGCTAGATATATCGCGCAGTAGTAATCTCGCCACCCATGCCAAACTCAGCCGGAATCCCAAAAAACTCGGAGAATTTTGTGCACCTACATGTGCACACCGAGTACTCAATGCTGGATGGGGCAGCCAAAATATCTGAATTAGTTGCTGAAGTTGCTAATCAAAATATGCCAGCGATTGCAATGACTGATCATGGAAATGTTTTTGGTGCATTTGAATTTAATAAATTAGCAAAAGCAGCTGGTGTTAAACCAATTATTGGCATTGAAGCATATGTGGCACCTGAATCCAGATTTGATAAGCGCAGAGTTAAGTGGGCAGAAGGCGGTGAGGATGATGTTTCTGGTGGCGGTGCTTACACGCACATGACTTTGCTGGCAGAAAATAATCAGGGATTATCAAATCTATTTAAACTCTCATCCCTTGCATCCTTAGAAGGTTTTTATTACAAACCAAGAATGGATCAAGAGTTGCTAGCGAAATACTCAAAAGGAATTATCGCCACCACTGGCTGTCCAGGCGGGGAGATTCAAACTCGCTTGCGCATGGGTGGCTACAAGGAAGCGGTAGCTGCTGCCTCACGGATGCGAGATATTTTTGGAGCTGATAACTACTTCTTGGAGGTAATGGATCACTCAATTGATATTGAAAAACGAGTTCTAACAGATTTGTTAAAGCTGGGTAAAGAGTTAAATCTGCCATTACTAGCTACTAATGATTTGCACTATACCCATCATAAAGATGCAGCGGCTCATGAAGTGATGCTTTGTATTCAGTCAGGTTCAACCCTGGCAGATCCAAAGCGATTCAAGTTTGATAACTCTGAATTTTATCTAAAGAGTGCGCAACAAATGCGCCAGTTATTTAAAGATTTGCCAGGAGCCTGTGATAACACCTTATTAATTGCTGAGCGGTGTGAGATAACTATGCGAGAAGGTGAGAATCTTCTGCCACGCTTTCCAGTTCCAGCAGGTGAAAGTGAAGATAGCTGGTTGATAAAACAATCTAATCAAGGTTTAGCGGCCAAAATGAATGATCAGATTCCACCTGAGTATCAGGAAAGACTTAATTTTGAATTAGATGTAATGATAAAGATGGGTTTTCCAGGTTACTTCTTAGTGGTGGCAGATCTTTGTAATCATGCGCGCCAAGTTGGAATCCGAGTTGGTCCAGGTAGAGGCTCGGCTGCAGGTTCACTTGTTTCATACTCGCTAGGTATAACCGGTCTTGATCCAATTAAGTTTGGCTTACTCTTTGAGCGATTCTTAAATCCAGAGCGAATCTCCATGCCAGATATTGACTTAGATTTTGATGAAAGAAGACGATCAGAGATGATCGCTTACGCCACAGCTCAATATGGTGATGATCGAGTCGCACAAATCATTACCTATGGCACTATTAAATCTAAACAAGCAATCAAGGACTCAACTCGAGTTTTAGGTTATCCCTACGCACTCGGTGAGCGATTAACTAAATCACTTCCGCCATCAGTCATGGGTAAAGATATTTCACTTACTGGAATTTTTAATATGGATGATGATCGATATGGCGAAGCCAGTGAGTTTAGAAATCTGTATGAAGCAGATCCTGACTCAAAAAGAATTGTTGATACTGCCCTTGGCATTGAAGGCTTAAAGCGACAATGGGGAGTGCATGCAGCTGGAGTTATTTTAAGTAAGGAGCCTTTACTCGATGTAATTCCAATTCACCGTCGTGAGGCAGATGGGGCAATCATTACCCAGTTTGATATGGGTGCTTGTGAAGCAACTGGCTTATTGAAAATGGATTTTTTAGGTCTGCGAAACCTTTCAGTTCTAGATGATTGCTTGATAAATATTGAAAAGAATTTAGGTAAGACCATTGTTTTAGAAACCTTGCCATTAAAAGATCAGAAAACTTTTGAATTACTTTCTCGCGGTGACACCCTTGGAGTATTTCAGCTAGATAGCGCACCAATTAGATCACTCCTTAGATCTATGGCTCCGGATAGTTTTGAAGATATTGCAGCTGTTATTGCGCTTTATCGACCGGGTCCAATGGGTGAGGATTCACATAACAAATATGCAGATTACAAGAATGGCCGAAAGGCGCCGGTGGCTATTCACCCTGAATTAGATAAGCCATTAAATGAAATCCTAAAAGACACTTACGGTTTAATTGTTTATCAGGAGCAGGTATTAGCGATTGCCCGAAAAGTTGCTGGTTTCACTCTTGGTCGCGCGGATTTGTTAAGAAAAGCGATGGGTAAAAAAGATAAAAAGATTTTGGATAAGGAAAGAGTTCATTTTGAAGAAGGTATGAAATCAAATGGTTTCTCTGAGGATGCAACTGAAAAACTCTGGCAAACACTGATTCCTTTCTCTGATTATGCATTTAATAGAGCTCATAGCGCGGGTTATGGTTTGCTCTCATTTTGGACAGCCTACCTAAAGGCAAATTATCCAGCTGAATATATGGCAGCACTTCTAACTAGTGTTAGAGATGATAAAGATAAGAGCGCCTTGTATTTAAATGAATGCAGGCGCATGGGTATTAAAGTTTTACCTCCAGATGTTAATGAGTCTGATTCTGGCTACACACCTATTGGAAAAGATATTCGCTTTGGCTTAACAGCAATTCGAAATGTTGGTGAAAACGTTGTGGCTTCAATTATTGAAAATCGAAAAATTAAGGGTAAGTATGTAAGTTTTGGTGAGTTTCTAGCCAAGGTGGATTCACATGTTTGCAACAAGAAAACTATTGAATCCCTCATAAAGGCTGGAGCTTTTGATTCACTTGGTCACACTCGTCGTGGATTGATGATGGTTTATTTAGAAGCACTAGATGCAGTTGGTGAAGCGAAGAGGGCAGAGGCGATTGGGCAATTTGATCTATTTGGTTCTGCAAATACAACATCTTCAGTTAGCGGCGTTGATTTAGATATTCCAAATAGCGAGTGGGAAAAAATGATGCTCCTGGGTTATGAGCGAGAAATGCTTGGGCTCTATGTATCCGATCATCCACTCCTAGGTGTTGAGCACATTCTTAAATCGGTGGCAGATTTTTCAATTAGCCAGCTTTCAGAAGTTGCTCATGATCAAATAATAAGTATTGGTGGCTTAATCACTCAGATTCAACGAAAGGTTTCAAAGCAGGGAACTCCTTGGGCAATTGTTACTGTTGAAGATTTAGAGGGTGCGGTGGATGTTCTATTCTTCTCAAATTCTTATGCAACTCATGGTGTAAATCTGGTCGAAGATCGAATTGTTGCAATTCGTGGACGTGTAGATAAGCGCGAGGAACAACCAAGGATTTCTGCTCTAGATTTAACATTGCCAGATTTAAAGCAAGTACCAACTGGCCCATTGATAATTTCTATGGCTGCATCCAGATGCACACCACCGGTTATTGATCGCATGAGTGAAATATTAAAATCTCACCCCGGTGCCAGAGAGGTTCACTTAAGACTTATCGATGGCGAGAAAAAGACAATCTTAAAACTTGATGAAGCTTTGAAGGTTACTTCCTCACCAGGCTTAAGTGCTGATCTTAAAACTGTACTTGGCCCAGACTGCTTAGTTGTTTAATCCAAAATGAAGCAACTTCAGTTATTGCCAGCAATAGACATTGCATCTGGACAGGTTATTCAATCTAAGAATTTGAGCACTTCAAATATTTCTGGCACACCACAGCAAGTTATCGATTACTTTGTTTCAAAGGGAACAAAATGGATTCATCTAGTGGACTTAGATGCGGCTTATTCAACTGGTGATAATTCTGATTTAATAAAGAATTTAACTACAGCCAATGACGTGGAGATTCAATTATCTGGCGGAATTATCAATCAGGCTTCATTGAGCAACGCTCTTGAAACAAAAGCAAAATGGATTAATTTATCAACGGGTGCGTTAACTGATATGGATTGGGTGAAGGAAACCCTTAATCTATACCCAGATAGAGTTTGTGTTTCCCTTGATGTAGTTGATGAGCGTTTAATCGCTCGGGGTAGTGGAATGGTCGTTGGGGATCTTTGGAAATATCTTGAGGAGTTGAATAAATCTGGATGTAAACGGTTTGTTGTAACCGATAACAAAACTGATGGAAAAATGACGGGCCCAAATTTTGATCTAATGGCTAAGGTCTCTGATCAAAGTGGAGCAGCGATTATTGCAAGTGGTGGAGTGTCAGATTTATCTGATTTAGTTAAATTGCGTCAGATGGGATTAGAGGGCGTAATTGTTGGTAAAGCGCTCTATGAAGGTGGATTGGACCTAACAGCTGCATTAGAACTCTGCTACCAATAAGCGGCGCCAGGTGATTGCTTATTACGGCAGAATAGGCAGGTGGAAAAACCGCTGTTATCAATTGAGAAATTCCGTGAGTACGCCCGCGAATTTAATGTCATTCCTGTAGCTCGAAAAATAATTGATAAAGATCAAACTCCACTTTCTATTTACAGTAAATTAACTAGTCATCGATCCGGAACATTTCTGCTTGAATCGGCGGAGTCTGGCATATGGGCTCGTTACTCATTTATTGGCGTAAATAGCCAAGCAACTTTAACTGAAGCGAATGGCGCAGCAATTTGGAGTGGCGTGATGCCAGCTGGTGCACCAACTGGAATAGATCCGCTGGAAGCATTAAGGATTGCTACCAATCATCTAAAGAGTCCAAAGATTGATGGCTTACCACCACTAACCGGTGGCCTCGTTGGCTATTTAGGATATGAAATCGTTAGACGGCTTGAGAAATTAACTAATCAATCAAAGAAAGATATTGATATTCCTGAGATTGCCATGATGTTGACATCAGATTTGGCAGTTTTTGATCATCACGAAGGGGTAATCACATTAATTGCTAATGCTATTAATTGGGATGGCAGTTCAGAGCGAGTTGATTTAGCGTATGACACAGCAATCCAGCGGCTAGACAAGATGCAAATGGATTTATCTGAAGTAAAGCCAGCTCAATTAGTTGAAATACAAAAACGGGTTAACCCCGTCTATGAGCGAAACACATCTGATCAAAGTTATATCGACAAGGTGAAAGTAATCAAAGAGGAGATTAAATCTGGAGAGGCGTTTCAAGTAGTACTTTCACAGCGGTTTAATATGCCTAATCTTTCAGAGCCATTTGATTTGTATCGTGTTTTACGGGAACAAAACCCAAGTCCTTACATGTATCTATTCCGATTTAATGATGACCTATCAATTGTTGGATCAAGTCCAGAAGCATTGGTTAAAGTTACCGGCAGTGATGTGGTGATCCATCCAATTGCAGGAACTAGGCCAAGGGGCAAGACGCTGGCTGAGGATGAAAGCATTGCAAATGAATTGCTTAAGGATCCAAAGGAGCGAGCAGAACACTTGATGCTGGTGGATTTAGGTAGAAACGATTTAGGTCGTGTTTGCAAAGCAGGATCTGTTGAAGTAACGCAATTCATGCAGATTGAAAAATACTCACATGTTATGCATATTGTTTCAACTGTGAATGGGCAATTAGCAGAATCATTTGCACCGATAGAAGCATTGTTTGCAGTATTTCCAGCCGGCACACTATCTGGCGCACCGAAACCTCGAGCAATGCAAATCATCGAAGAGAATGAACCAACCAGGCGAGGTATATATGGTGGAACTATTGGATATTTAGATTTCACTGGAAATATTGATACCTGTATTGCAATCAGAACTGCGGTAATTAAAAATGGAACAGCTTATGTTCAAGCTGGTGCTGGGATAGTTGCTGACTCTGATCCTGAATCTGAAAATCAGGAGTGTATTAATAAAGCAGCAGCTGTGCTTGGCGCAGTAGCCACAGCAAATGCAATGGCAGTGTCCAAATGAGAGGTTCAATCATTGGAAGCGTCTTAATTATTAGCTTGGCAATATTTCTGATCATACGATTAAGCAGAAAAGATGCCACCAAAAAATATGAGATGAAACCTAAAAATAAATGGAATTCCTTATCGGAAGGTATTGACCCAACTAATGAGTGAATCAAACGTGTTGACACAAATAATTGAAGGTGTTTTGGAGGATGTTGAAAAACGATTTGTTCCAATAAACCAGTTAAGGGAGCAGTTAGAGAATGCTCCTAAATTAAGAGGTGCCTTTAAGGCACTGAATCAAGATGGAATGCGATTAATTGCCGAAGTGAAAAGATCTTCCCCTAGCAAAGGCAATCTTGCTGAAATTGCTGACCCGAAGGAATTAGCGGGTAAGTATCAAGAAGGAGGAGCGGATGTAATTAGTGTTTTAACTGAAGAGCGTCGCTTCAAGGGAAGCATTGCTGATCTAGTTTCCGTCCGATCTAGCGTTGATCTACCTGTACTGCGCAAAGATTTTATTGTTACTGAATTTCAAGTTATTGAATCTCGCATACTAGGCGCTGACTTAATTTTGCTTATAGTTGCTGGACTTTCAAAATCTCAACTGATTGATTTTTACCAACTCTCCACGGAGCTAGGGATGGATGTATTAGTTGAGGTGCATAACATGGATGAAGCTGAAAAAGCTTTAGATGTAGGTGCAAAAATAATTGGGGTCAATTCTAGAAATTTGAAAACTCTGGAAGTAAGTGAGAAAACTTTTGAAACTATTCTTCCAGTATTGCCATCTCAGATCTTAAAAGTTGCTGAGTCGGGTATTAGTAATCGCCAGCAAGTTGCATTAGTTGAACAATTAGGGGCAAAAGCAGTCCTGGTTGGGGAGAGTTTGGTGCGGGCAGGTAATCCAGTTCATACGATAAAAGAACTTCTAAACCGCTAGAGACCCAATAAACTACAACCATGAGTGCAGGCAAAAAAGTGGATGAATTAACTTCTTCCGTACTTGGACATTTTGGACCCTATGGAGGTCGTTTTGTTCCAGAGGCTTTAATTGCCGCACTAGATGAATTATCAGCAGCGCACACATCAGCCCTTTCTGATCCAAAATTTCAAAGTGAATTATCCGAACTTCACAAGACTTATAGCGGTCGCCCAAGTATTTTGACTGATGCAAAAAGATTTTCAGAACATGCAGGTGGTGCAAGAATTCTTTTGAAGCGAGAAGATTTAAATCACACTGGCAGTCACAAAATTAACAATGTTCTTGGTCAAGCACTACTTACAAAGCGAATGGGCAAGAAGAGAATCATTGCTGAAACTGGGGCAGGCCAGCATGGTGTTGCCTCGGCAACAGCTGCGGCATTGTTTGGTTTGGAGTGTGTGGTCTATATGGGCGAGGCTGACACAAAGCGACAAGCTCTAAATGTTGCACGAATGAAATTATTAGGCGCCACCGTAGTACCGGTAACCCAAGGATCAAAAACTTTAAAGGATGCAATTAATGAAGCAATGCGTGATTGGGTGACAAATGTTTCCACAACTCATTATTTGCTTGGCACCGTGGCCGGACCTCATCCATTCCCAACGATGGTCAGAGATTTTCAAAGAATTATCGGAGTTGAAGCTAGGCAACAAGTTCTAGATTTAACTGGCAAGTTACCGGATGCAGTTTTAGCTTGTGTTGGCGGTGGATCAAATGCGATTGGAATCTTCCACCCATTTTTAGAGGATTCATCTGTTCGCTTAATTGGCTTAGAGGCCGGTGGTAAAGGTATAGAAACTGGAATGCATGCCTCAACTATTTCTGGTGGCAAACCAGGTGTTTTGCATGGAACCCGGTCATATGTTTTACAAGATTCAGATGGGCAAACTATTGAGTCACATTCAATATCTGCTGGTTTAGATTATCCAGGAGTTGGACCTGAACATGCTTATCTAAATGATATTGGCCGCGCTGAATATAGATCCATTACAGATGATCAGGCTATGTATGCGTTCTCATTACTTTGTAAATCAGAAGGAATAATCCCAGCAATTGAAACTGCACATGCCTTGGCGGGAGCTTTAGAAATTGGAAATGAATTGGGCAAGGATGCAACTTTGTTGATAAATCTTTCTGGGCGCGGGGATAAAGATGTGCAAACTGCGGCTGAGTACTTTGGTTTACCGCTCTAATGAGCACTGCGCTTGAAAAACTGTTTGAAAAGACAAAACAAGAAAAACGAGCAGCACTAATTGGCTATTTACCAGCTGGGTATCCTGATCAGAAAAGTTCAGCAAAAATCATAAAAGCTATGATCGATGGTGGTGTGGACGCGATTGAAATTGGTTTTCCTTATTCAGATCCAGTTATGGATGGACCAGTTATTCAAGCCGCATCAGAGGAAGCCATAAAAAATGGCGCAGGAGTAGATGAAGTTTTTGATTTACTACAAACTACAGCAGCACTTGGAACTCCATCGGTAATCATGAGTTACTGGAGTCCAATTGAAAAATATGGTGTTGCTAAATTTGCGCAGGAAGTTTCAAATGCAAAAGGCTCTGGCGTAATTACCCCTGATTTAACTGTTGAAGAATCTGATTCTTGGCGAGTGGAATCAGATAAAAATGGGCTTAATAGAATTTATGTTGTTGCACCGAGTACTACCGATTCGAGACTTCCTCAGGTAACTTCGCGATGTAGTGGATTTGTCTATGCCGCAAGCTTGATGGGTGTTACAGGAACTCGCACCAGCGTTTCATCAGATGCCAGTAACTTAGTTTCACGAGTTCGCAGCGTTACCGAGTTGCCGATCTCAGTTGGCCTTGGAGTCTCAACCCGCGAGCAAGCTAAATCCCTTGCAGCTTATGCAGATGGGGTCATCGTTGGTTCCGCATTTATCAAATTATTGCTCGATGCAAAGAGTGAGCAAGAAGGTTTAGATGCGATCTCGCATTTGGCAAGAGAATTGGCGCTAGGAGTACGCGAAGGGCGCTAGTTTTCGCCCTGAATTCACAGGATTCATGCTGAGTTTCGGCTTGGCACTGCGAGCTTTTTATCTATACTTTCCCCATACATCA